>Ga0194134_10000987_pt1 | contig 40956 bp, 2 predicted proteins | sample TA2KigOff0mmetaG_FD_148602 | JGI IMG/M metagenome (GOLD analysis project Ga0194134, IMG submission 148602) | Freshwater microbial communities from Lake Tanganyika, Tanzania - TA2015056 Kigoma Offshore 0m | ecosystem: Environmental > Aquatic > Freshwater > Lake | place: Tanzania: Lake Tanganyika... | reverse complement strand
TGGCCACGGTGACGGTCATAGTAACGGACCCGGCATTCCAATTGTCCGTGGAAGCAACCGTGGCGGTAATGACGGCGGAGCCAGCGCCTGCGATTATACCGCGCTGACCAACCACGGCAACCACGCCCGCATCCGACGAAGCATACGAAAATGTGCCGTCGCTGTTCACGCTGGGCGGCACAAAGGCAAAGGACGCGTCCGCCTCCAAGCCGTACACCTTGGTGACGTCAGCAAAGGCGCCAAACACGGGCGTGCCCTTGGCCACGGTGAGCGTCATTGTTGCGCTGCGGGCAGCATACAGGCCGGGGACAGAGGCTTGGGTCACGGTAATGACCGTGGTGCCGGCGCCGACAATGGTGACCACATCCCCGGACACCGTGGCAACTGCCGCATTGGAACTGTCCCAGACAAAGGCGCCGCTGCTGTCGCTGGTGGGCGCCACGAGCGTAAAGGACGCATCCGCCGCCAAGCCATATGTCTTGGTCAAACCGCCTGCGGCGTAAAATGCGCCAAAGGTGGGTGCGCGCAGAACCACGGGCGACAGCGTTGCCGGCACCACCGCCACCAAGTTGGACGCCGTGCCCGTCATTGCAAAGTTGTAAAACAGCGCATTCCGTGCGTGGGGCGTGAGGTCGTACAGCACCGTAATGCCGGTGTTATTGCCGCCGGCCACGCCTTGGTTGAATTTGTAATACGCCGCCAAGTCGGTTTCGTTGCCGGTGAGTTGGTTGGTCATGGTGCCCACAATTTCTTCGGGGGTGCGTGCCGCGGACCAAATGCGGACTTCATCCATGACGCCGTCAAAGAAGCGGGTAGAGCCGTTTTGAGACGCGCCGATGGTCAAGCGCGCGACGGAGTTGTGGAGGGAGCCGGTGAGTGCCACTCGCCCGGCAATGGTGCCGTCCACATAAATGCGAGCGCCTGCGCCGGCGTCGCCTGCCACGCCCGAACCGTCAAACACCGCGGCCAAATGGTGCCACGCGTCGGCGGTAATGCTGGACGCCGCCACTGCCGTAGCGGTGGACGCGCCGTTGTATACCGAGAACTGCGGCACGCCGCCCACCACCGCCAATTCAAAGGAATCGGTCCACTTGCTGACGACGACGTCGTAGGTGCCGGCTGCCACGCTGCGCAGGTACACCCACGCCTCCACGGTAATGGCCGTCGGGGAAGCAAAGACGCCGACGTCCACGTAGTCGTTTACGCCGTCAAATGCCGCGGAGTTTTGGGGTTCAATGACGCCGTTGGATATGACAAAGCCCACCGACAAGACGGGCGTGCCGGTGTTTCCGCTGGACACAATGCCGTTCAAATTTGCGCCCGTCAAATTGGCGCCGGACAAGTCGCAATTCACGAGCCTGGCGCCCGCCAAATTGACGCCGCTCAAATCCAGGCCCGCCAAATTGACGCCGCTGAGTTCCACGCCCGCCAAATTGACGCCGGGACCCACGATGACGCCACTTTGAACCAAGACATAGCCGGTTGGCAACGCCGCGGGTGTGCCGGTAATGCCGCCGGACACGACGCCCGTTAAATTTGCGCCGCTCAAATCAGCGCCCGTCAAGTTTGCGCCGGACAGCAGCGCGCCCGTCAAGTTTGCGCCCGACAGCACGGCGCCGCTTAAATCTGAGGCCGTCAAGTTTGCGCCCGACAAATCGGCGCCCCGCAGGTTAGACCCCGTCAACGCCGAGCCCGACAAATCCAGGCCGACCATGGACACGCCGCTTAAATCGGCGCCGGGACCGGACACCCGCACCACCGTGGTTGTGGCCCCAGCCACATAATTGGCGGTAGCCGCCACCGTGGCGGTAATGACCGCGGAGCCCACGCCCACCACGCTGACGACGCCGTCAACCACGGTCGCCACGGCGGTATTGCTGGATGCCCAGGACACGGCGCCGCCGGAATTGGATGACGGCGCGACCAGCGCAAAAGACGCATCCACGCCCAGGCGCTGCACGACGCCCACGGCGGGACCGGTGATGCTGCCGACCACGGGGGTGCCTTGTGCCACCACGACCGAAAACGCAACCGCGCCGCCCGAATAGTAGCCCGCCAACGCTTGTGTGGCATAAATGGTTGCCGAGCCGGCGCCCATCACGCTGACGACGCCGTCAACCACGGTCACCACGGCGGTATTGCTGGAAGACCAGGTGTATGCGCCGGTGCTGGGGCCGGTGGGCGCCACCAGCGTCAATGCCGATCCGACACCATAAACCAGTGTGGCCGAAGTTGCAGCGTTGCTGGCATCCACCACTGCGCTGCGGCTGGCGTCAATGTACGGCGCATACAACGACAAGCCGGATGCCGCCGCATTCACCCAATTGGACGTTGTGCCGGTGAGCGCAAAGTTATAGAGGGTGCCGGGGTTTAATGCCGGGACTGCGACAGTCGCCTGCCTGGAATCCAGCGCCACGCTGCCGCTAACTGCGTTCAGGCGGTAATACGCCATCAAGCCGGCTTCATCCCCGGTGAGTTGTGTGCCGGCATTTCGCGCCACTTCCAAGGCGGTGCGTTCCAGCGACCACAGCCGGACTTCGGCCATATTCCCCAAAAAGTAGTGGCCACTGACGTCGCGCCCCAAGGACACCAGTGCGCCGTAGTTGTTGCTGAGCACCAGCCCTGCCGCGCCGCCATCGCTGGCCACCAACCCCCCATTTATGTACAATTTTGTGCCGCTGGCAAATGACGCCGTGGCGGCGACGTGATACCACACGCCGCTATTCAAGCGCACGCCCGCCGGCGTATCCAACAAGAAGATGCCGGACACGTCAGCGCGCTGCCCGGCAAACCGCAGTCCGCCGGATGTGAGCAGCGACAACCCAAAGTCCCACGTGCTGCCGTTGCCACCCTTTGAAACAATGGCGGCTTCATTTGCGGCACACGCCGACATGTCGGCGCTGTAAATCCAGGCCTCCACCGTCAAGGCGGCAAAGGAATTCAAGTGAGCACTTGCGCCCACGCCCACGTAGTCGTTTGTGCCGTCGTAATTCAGTGCGCCGACCGCGTGTGCGGACAAGGCAACCACGACCCCTGTTTCAACCACATACAAGTATCCCGTAGGCAATGCCGCCGGTCTTCCGACTGCTGTGCCTGTGCCTGTGCTTAGAGGAGTGGTAATTTGTGTGCTGGCCGTAAAGGTTGCGCCCGTCATGTTTGCGCCGCTGATGTCCACCCCGGACAACACCGCCCCAGACATGTTTGCGCCCAGCAAACTGGCGCCGGCAATGGAGCCGCCGGTTATGACTGCGCCGCTCAGGTCCACGCCATTCCCCAGTATGTAGCCTTGGATCAGGGTGTAGCCCGCCGGCAAGGCAGTGGTGCCCGACACCGTAACCCCGCCCGAAACCACGCCCGTCACATTTGCGCCGGTAAGCAGCGCCCCCGATAAATTTGCGCCGGTCAGCAGCGCGCCCGTCAAATTTGCGCCGGTGAGATTGATGCCCGACAAATCCCGCCCCCGTAAATCCAGGCCGCTCAAATCTTGACCGCTCAAATCCGCCCCCGCCCCCGCCACCACCACGCTTGTGCTGGTTGAAACCGAGCCGTAGTTTGTGGTTTGACTGCTGGTGGCAATCACGGACGCAATGCCGGCTCCCTGCACGGTCAACTGCACCCGCAACACCCCGGCCACCGTGGCCGTTCCCGCCACAGACACCACCGCCGCATTGCTGCTGGTGAATGTCAATGTGCCGTCCCCGCTGACCACCGGCGCCACCACCGTGCACGACGCATCCAGTCCCAACACTTGGGTGCGCAACGTGCCGAATGGCGACGTGAATACCGGCGTGGCCCGCGCCACCGTGAATGCCAGCGTTGCTGTTCCTGCCACCCAATTGGCGGTTTCAGCAACAAAGGCGGTAATGACAGCCGAGCCGCCGCCGGCAACCGTGACGACGCCGGAAGCCGCACCAACGCTGATGACGTCTGCATCACTGGATGCCCACGACACCGCGCCGCCGGAATTCGCGTACGGCGCCACCAGCGCAAAGGACGCATCGCCGTAGACCAAGGATTGACTGCCGTGTGTGCCAAGACCGATGCTTCCAATGGTGGGCGTGCCCTTGGCCACCGTGACGGTCATTGTCGTTGTTCCGGTCACCCAATTGGCGGTCTCAGCAACCGTGGCGGTAATGACAGACGAGCCGGCGCCCACGACGGACACGAGTGTCGTTGCCGCTGTCGTTGTAACCGTAACCACGGCCGTGTTTGCGGATGAATACGTGATGGCGCCGTCGCTGGTGACGCTGGGGGCAACCAGCGCAAAAGACGCGTCCGCTGCCAAGCCAAACACCTTTGAAATGCCGGTGGCATAAAATGCGCCAAACACGGGGGTGCCTTTCACGACGACCTGGGTTGCTGAGACGCTGCCGCTGAGCCAGTTGGCGGTAGCCGCCACCGTGGCGGTAATGACCGCGGAGCCAGCGCCCACAACCGTGACCACGCCGTCAACCACGTCCACAACGGCGGTATCGCTGGATGCCCATGACACGGCCCCGCCGGAATTCGTGGTGGGTGCCACGACCGCAAAGGACGCATCTGCTGTAACTCCGTATGTCTTGGAGGACAGCGCCAACGCCCCGATGGTGGGCGTGCCCTTTGCCACCGTGACCGTGGCCGAGACGGAGCCGCTGAGCCAGTTGGCGGTAGCCGCCACTGTGGCAGTAATGACCGCGGAGCCGGCACCCACCACGCTGACGACGCCGTTAACCACAGTCACAACGGCGGTATTGCCGGATGCCCACGACACGGCGCCCCCCGAGTTGGATGACGGCGCCACCAGCGCAAATGACACATCCGTGCCGTATGTCTTGGTAAAGGAGCCGGTCAAGTTGCCGATGGTGCCCAGGGTGGGCGTGCCCTTGGCAACCACAAGCGTGGCCGACACAGAGCCGCTGTTCCAGTTGGCGGTAGCCGCTGCCGTGGCGGTAATGAGCACCGAGCCCGCGCCCACAATGCTCACCACGCCTGAAGCCGCATCCACGGTTGCCACGGCGGCGTTGTCGGAAGCCCAGGACACGGCCCCGCCGGAATTTGCCGCAACGGCGCCAGCCAATGAAAACGACGCATCCACGCCAAACGTCTTGCCCGCAATTGTAAAGGCGCCGAATGACGGCGTGCCCTTGGACACCACGAGCATGGCCGACACAGACCCGCTGTTCCAGTTGGCGGTAGCCGCTGCCGTGGCGGTGATGAGCGCCGAGCCCGCGCCCACGATACTCACCACGCCTGAAGCCGCATCCACGGTTGCCACGGCGGCGTTGCCGGAAGCCCAGGACACGCCCCCGCCAGAAGACGCCGTAACGGCGCCATCCAATGAAAACGACGCATCCACGCCAAACGTTCGCGGGAATATCAAAAAGGAGGTAAGGTCTGGCGTGCCTTTGACGACGGTGACGCTGGTGGACACGGCGGCGCTGGAATACAGCGCGGATGCCGCCTGTGTTGCGGTAATGGTTGCGGAGCCGACGCCCTCCACCGTGGCAACCGCGCCGGACACCGACACGACCGCCGTATTAGACGACGTGTACGTAAAGGCGCCGGGACTGTTGCTGCTGGGGTCAATGAGCGCAAATGACGCATCTGCCACAAGGCCGTATGTCTTGTTTGGAATGGCGGCCATGGCGCCAATGGTGGGCGGGATGATGGTGTTGTATACCTGGACGCTGGTTATGGTGCCGGGCCACACTTCATCGGTTCCGTTGGTGATATACGTGGGCGTGACCACCCAGGAGCCGCCAATGGTGACGTTGCCCCGCCCAATGACATTGCTGCCGATGGCCACCGAGGAATACAAGAACGTTTCGTTGTCCTTGTTTTTAATGATGAAATACAGCGTGGTGCCGCTGCGATACACCGTGAGGTTGTAATTCACGTTGGCGCTGAGGGTGCCCATGTCGGTGAAGTTGACGGTGGAGCCGGAAAACGACCAGTGCAAATACGGGGTGCTGGAATTTGTGAGCCAAATGCCCCAGCCGCGGTCGGAATTGCTGCCGTTCACGTTGTACATGTTTCCGATGATGGACTTCCACGCGGTGGGTTTTTGCCCGTTCCACCGGAAGTCAATGTTCATCCACCAGCCGGAAATATCCGCAATCACGGGGAAGGCGGTGTCAGCGGTGGCGTAGCGATACGCCACGTTTGTGCCGGTGCGGTTATAAATGTTGCCCAACTGCGCAAACCGCCCGCCAATCAAGTAGTAGTATGACGGCATAACGGCGCCCACGCCCTTGGTGCCGGTTGCGACCAGCGACACGCCCGACAAATCCGCCCCGCTTAAATCGGTGGCGGCATTCACGGTGACGCCGCTAAACACGGTGCTGGCCTGCAAGCCGGCCCCCGTCAAAACTGCGCCACTGAGGTTTGCGCCGGTCAAGTTTGCGCCGGAAAAGTCGGTGCCCAGCAACGCCCGCCCGGTAAACACCGCGTTTGACACATTTGCCTTGCGGAAATTCACGCCGGCAAGGGCTGCGCCGCTGACAAACGACACCGCGGACACGTCGGCATTGTAGTAGTTCAAGGGCGCCCCCGACACGGTGAGCCGCAGCGGCGTCCAAGTGACGGAGGCGTATGTTGCGGTCCGGAATTGAAGCGCCGATATGGTGGTGGCACCAGCGACACCGGTGAGCATCACCTGCCCCGACGACGCATCCACCGTGGCAACATTGGAGTTGGAACTGATGTAGCGGATGAGGCCGGAGGTGCTGGTGCTGGTGGGCCGCGTGAGCGTGAAGCACGGTGCGCCGTTGGAAATGCTGGCGTTTGCGCCCAATGAAAACGCCCCCACCGTGGGCACCGTGACTTCTTGAATCATGGTGACGCCATACGGCAAATTGGCGTCGGAACTTTGCACGGACGCGAAAATACTGGGCGCAAAGCGCCACCCCGAGTTCAACAAGTTGTCATAAATGTTGACGGTGGTGCGGTCGTAGTAGTATTGCAGCGGGCTCTGGCACACTTGCAAGCGGGTGGTAGAGCCGTACACCAAGTCGTAATAGCCGACGGAGTACGTGGTTGCGGTGTCAAACCACAGCACCGTTGTAGCCGCCAGCGCGTCGGACCACGGCAACACGTTCATGCCGAGGTATTGGGTAAGCATGGTGCACGACGACGGCGCGCCTGCCGCCACCGGCACCAAGCCATTCAATTTCAGCATGAAGGAGTAGTAGTATCGCACGCCGCCATTCAACACCACGTAATTGTTTGGCCACGTGGCCAGCGTGAATGCGGTGCCCGGCAAAATGATGTAATTGCTGACGAAGGGGGTGCGCCCCAACGCCACGGTGCGCAGCGTGTCTTGGATGCTGGCGCCGTAATGCGTGGCCGTGGCGGCTTGTGTTGCCGTGATGACGGTAATGCCTTCGCTAATGACGGTGACCACATTTCCGCCGGTGATGGTTGCGACGGCGGGGTTGCTGCTGGTGTATGTGAATGCGCCGGACGAATCGCTGGCCGGCGGGATGAGCGTGTAATAATACTGCCCGCCGTTGTATAGCGCGTCGGCCCGTGTGGCCGAAAATTCTTTGAGGCCGGGATTGCGCAATGTGCCGACGGTGACGACGCCCATGCTGACGCTGCCGGCCAAATACGAGGCGTTGGTTGCCTGCGCCGCAATGATTTCTGCCGAACCGGACACGCCCACCACTGTCGCCACATTGCCGCTGACGGTGATGACGTCGGTATTGGAACTGGTGTACGTAAAGCCGGTGCTGGTGTTGGTTGACAGCGGCGTGACCAGCACAAAGGAGGCGTCGGTGCTGACCCCCAGCGTTTTGTATGCGGGCGTGACGACGCAAGAATATGCCGGGGTGGCTTTTGCGACCGTGAGCGTGAAGAACACGGAGCCGGTGTCATACAGCGCATTGGCGGCCTGGGCCGCGGTGATGACCACGACGCCGGGCGCAACAATGGACACCACCGTGCCCGCAACCGTGGCAATGGCGGTGTTTGAACTGGCGTATGTGAATGCGCCGCTGCTGTCGCTGGTGGGCGGCACGACGGCAAACGACACATCCGTCAAATACGTCTTGGACACGGCGCCGCCCATGAAGGCGCTGATGGCGGGTGCCGCCTTGGCAACCGTGAGCGTAAATGTGGCAGTGGCGGCGTTATAAAAGGCGGTGGCCGCCACGGAGGCCGTAATGACGGCGGTTCCCGGTGCCACAATGCTGATGATGCCATTAACTACGGTAGCCACGCCGGTATTTCCGGAGGAATACGTAATGGCGCCGCTGCTGTCGCTGGTGGGCGGCACGACGGCAAACGACACATCGGTCAAATACGTCTTGGACACGTCGCCGCCCATAAAGGCGCCGAGGGTGGGTGCCGCCTTGTTAATGACGACGCTGACATTCACGGAGCCGGCCACGTAATTCTCGGACAGCGCCTGGGCTGCGGTGAAGGTGACTGTGCCGGGCGTGAGCATGGACACCACCGTGCCCGCAACCGTGGCAATGGCGGTGTTGCCGCTGGTGTACGTGAATGCGCCGCTGGAATTGCTGATGGGGGGCGTGATGGTGAAGGTGCCTGCGCCTCCCGGCACCCACGTCTGGGCGGGGTGGGTCCAAGACATTGTGGGAACGGGCGGGTCCACGTATGCGCGCACGCCCGTGATAGTGCCCACCCAATTCTCCGTGCCCGGAACAACCCAGGTTCCCAAGGACACCTGCCCGGTTCCCAGCACATAACTGCCCATTGCCGCGGAATACACCCGCAGCCGGTTGGTGGAGGCGTCGGTCAGCATAAAATCAATGTTTGTGCCGCGCTTTACCACCGTGACGGTGTGCACGATGTTGTGCATGGTTGCGCCCACATCAAAGCCGGTGAGCGTGTATTCGTGCCCGACGGTATTGAATGACCAATACAGGGTGTTGGCGTTGCTGAGCCACATTGCCCAGCCGCGGTAGCCGGCGGAGGTGTACGTGTTGCCAATCAATCCACGCCACGTGCCGGCGCCGCCGGTGACCACAAAATCCACGCTAAATGCCCAGTTTGTCTTGCCTTGCAGCGTGGGGAAGCCGCCGACCGTAATGTTGTTGGTGACCAAGGTTGTTGCACTGGCGGCGGAATACACCAAGCCCGCCTTGAAAATGGTGCCGGCCACGTTCTTGAATTGCGTCGGCAACAAGGCGGTGGTATTGAGCGCAACGCCGCCGGACACCGCCCCCACGCCGCCGGTTCGCAGCGAATACATGCCCGTTAAATTGCTGGTTCTGAAATCGCTGGTGGCATCAATGTTGACGAGGGACAGGGTGGCGTTGGTAAAGTTGCAGCCCGAAAACACGGACCCCGCAAAATTAGAGCCGGTCAAATTCACGCCGGAAAAGTCGGTTCCCACGAGCGTTTGTCCGGAAAAGTTGTAACCGTCTACGCCGACGTACGCAACCACGCGAGTTACGCTGCCGACCAATGCCTCGGTTGCCAACTTGACCCAATTCCCGGCATATGACACCGTGTATGTTCCGCCCGCCGTGTCAATCAAGCCATAATTGGCGGTGTTGGTGTAGGAGTGCGTGGCAATGACCGCGCTGGTGTCGCGATTAATGAATATAAAGTCATATTTTGCGGCACGGCGAATGACGGTGACGGTGTAATTCACATTCAGCGACACCGCAAATCCCGGGATGGAAAATTCGCCGGCTCCGGTCGTGTTAAAGGACCAATACAAGTTGTTTGAGGAGCTGACCCAGATGCCCCACCCGCGATTATTGGTGGATGCGTACAAGTTGCCAATGACGCCGCGCCACGTGCCTGCGCCGCCTGTGACCCTGAAATCCACGCTAAACATCCAGGTTGTGAACAGCGGCAAACGAGGAAAGCCGCGAATGTCGCCGTACATGTGGGTGAGCGCCGTCCCCGTTTCGCTATACACCAGCGTGCCCTTGAACAGCAGCCGTTCCGCCATCGCAAAATTATACGGCAGCAACGCGGTGGAGCCCGTGATGGGGAGAGAATACACGTTGGTCAAATTGCAGGAACTGAAATCGGTGGTTTCCGACACGGTGACGCCGGAGAGCGTTGCGTTTGTAAAATTGCAGTTCACAAACCGGGTGCCGGCCATATTCACGCCGGTCAAATTCACGCCTGAAAAATCGGTGTTTGTAAGCGTGAAGCCGGCGATGCTTGAACCCGGCCCCAAAATAAAGCCGTTTGCCATGAAGTAGCCTGCCGGCAACGACGCCGGCGTGTTCAACATGCCGCTGGCAACCACATTGGAAAACGAAGTCGTCGCCATAACGACGCCCGATATATCCGCGCCCGACATGACGACGTTGGTTAAAATGGCGGAGCCAAACGCGGCCCCCCGCAACGAGCCGCCGGTGATTGTAACGCCCGTGAAATTGGCGGACGCCAGCGTGGCGTTTGTGAAGGTGCAGTTGACAAACGTTGCGCCGCTGAAATTAACGTTGCTCAAATTCAGGCCGCTGAAATCAGTGCTGTCAAATAGTACGCCGGTAAAGGGCCCGGCATACGGCCCCACCAAGTAGCGGTTGCGCTCCACAAAGCCGGAGGGAACCAGTGAAAAGTTGCCGGTGTATTGCCCCGTTCTGGCGCCGCTCAAATCCATTGCGGTGGATGTGGCCGAATTCAACAACCCGCCGGACAAATCCGCGCTGCGCATGGCGGTTCCCGAAAAGTTGAGGCCGGCGACATTTGCGCCGGTAAGTACGGCGTTATTGAGGTTCATGCCCCGCACCACCGCCGTGCTGGCATCCACGTTGGGACCCAGTATAACGCCCATACCCAGCGTGGTGTTGATGCGCAACACGCCGCCGCTGCTGCCGGTGACTTCCACGATGGTGGGTATTCCCAAGTAGAACAACTTGATGTATGCGCGGGCTTCGGCGACGTTGTAATACGTGTCAATGACGTTGCTGTATCCGGTGGGCAAACTGAGGCCGGTGGTAATGGCGGTGTTGGCGGTGACGGTTGCATCAAAGGTGCAGTACGTGGTGACCGGTGTGGTAAAGTTGGCGGACGGGAAGGCGTAAAAGTAGGTGCCAATCAAGAACACCATGGGCGCCGCCGCAAAATACGTGCCCACCGGCACGGTAATGGTGCACACCAACGCCCCGGTTGTCAAGTTCATTTTATACAAGTTGTTTGCCTGTCCAGTGGTGACCTCGGGAGAGAACAACACCACGCTGCCGTTTTCATCAAATGCGGATTGCGATACATTGGTGTAGTTGTTGCGTGCCGCGATTTCGGCGCTCATTGGCGTGACGGTTGCGGTGGTGACGTTGTCGCTCAAACGAACAAACTTGACATAACTGGTGGCGCCTCCACTAAAATAGCAGTACGTGATAAAGGTGTTGGACCGGTTGAGCCACAGATGCAAGCCGCCGCCGGACACGCCACTGGCCAGCGTTACCGGCGTGGCCCCCGTTACCAAGTTATATTTGTAGGCATTGAGCCGGTCCGAGGTGTACAAGAAGACACCGGAATTGTCCACACACGCGGTAATGCCGCCGTATCCAATGCTGCCGACCACGGTGCCGGATGACGCGTCAATCTTGTTAATTCCGCCGCCAAAGTACTTGGTTTGGTAGTAAAAATTGCCGCTGGGGTCGTATGTGCCGGGATATACCGACACCAACCCGGATGTGAGGTAATTGGTCGCGCCGGTCATGACGTTCTTGTAGCCAATGGTGGCCGTGCTCCATGACAGCGCCAAATCAATCACCTTGTTTGCGGTGCGACTGACGTACATGCTCTGGGTGCCGTGGCTGATGGAGGTGGGATTGTATGCCGCATATCCCGCATAGCCGCAATAATACGCATAATTGGTTGGCAATGCCCCGGCCGGCACATTGACCATGGCGCTGGTTTTGATGCCGTTGAGGGTGGTTCCCGTGAATATGGCGTTTCCGACATTTGCGCCGCGTAAATCCGCGTTTGTGAATACGGCATTTGTGAGGGTTGCCGACGACAGCGTGGCAGACCGCAAATCCGCGTTTGTGAATACGGCATTTGTGAGGTTTGCCGACGACAGCGTGGCAGACCGCAAATCCGCGTTTGTGAATCCGGCATTTGTGAGGGTTGCCGACGACAGCGTGGCATTTGTCAAGGATGACCCGCTGAAATCGCACCCGCTCAAATCCACGCCGGTCAAATTAAATCCCGATAAATCCAAGCCGGCAAACGAGATGCCGCGCAAAGACGCAACATACGGCGCCAAAATGTATTGATTGCGGAAACCCGTGCCCGACGAAAATGTGGCAGACGGGGTTCCGACCAGTGGCCCGGACACGGCGCCGCTCAAATCCACCCCCGTGAAAATTGCGCCAGACACGGTTGCGCCGCTCAAATTCACGCTGCGCATAACCGTGTTTGCGAAACTGGTGTTTGTCAGCACCGCATTTGTCAAATTTGCGGAAGTAATGGTATAGCCCGAGACGGCGACATTTGCCAGGTTGATTCTTGGCCCCATAATGACGCTGTTTCTGAAAAAAGTGAGCCCATTTGTATTGAACGGCGACTTGATTGCGGAGAATTCGGTTATAGTGGGCGTGCCGCTGCTGTTGTAGCACTTCAAATAGTAGCGGTCTTCTACCACGTTGTATGCCGTTCCCACGACGTTGTTCAAGCCGTTGGATAAATTCATGAGGGTGATGCTGGCGGTTGCGGCGGTGGTGGTTGCGTCAAAGGCGGCGTAATCGTATGCCCGCCCAATCAACGCATCCATGCGCATGGCCCGGCCATTGGTGCTGTCGGCAGTGGGAAACACGCGCACATACCTGGCCACCACCGGCGCGTTGAAATAACTGTATCGCTTGCTGTTTTGGTCGGCAGAGCCGATGAACGTGCCGGACACCGCCGTAAACGTGGAGTTGTTGTTGCTGACAGAAACGGTGTATGCGGTGACCCATTGTGCGTAATCCGGGCGGCCTTGAATGACCACGCCCACCACCGGAATGGCGGCGCCCAAATCAACTTGCACCCACGACCCGGCCAGAGTCAATGGCGACCACCCGCCGCCGTCAATGCGCGGGTCATTATACGCCCCACCAATGGCTCTGCTTTGAAATGACGACGACGTGGAATACTGCGATATGGTGGAGTATGCCTGCCCTCGGTATTTGGTAAAGAAAGCGTAGCCCACCGACCCAATGATTTGCATTCCGTATGACAAGGAATACAGCCCAATCGGCACGGTATATGTGGTGATGAGCGCGCCGTCTGACAGCCGATATTTGTAAATGTTGTTTGCAGACCCGGCAACCACCGTGGTGGTAGTGAGAAACACAAAACTGCTGGTGTCATCAAACGCAACGGACCACAAGAAATTGCTGTTGTTGCGTGTGGCAAAGGGGTCTGTCACCGTGTATGCGGCATTGTTGTTCTGTAAATTAATGACCGCAAAGAACGAGGTGTTGGTGGTAGCGCCGTATGACGAATACAGCAAATATTTATTCAGTTTATCAATAAACACGGTTCTGCCGCCATTGGCGCCGCCTGAATAAATGGTGGTTGTTGCATACGTTGCGGTGTTAATGCGATACACGTAGGTTCCATCACACGCGTATATGAATGCCGACGACGAATCAATGGCCAAATTCTGGCTGATGATGCCGTTGACCACATAATCCGTTGCGCCCGTGGAGAGATTGTATTTGTGTATCTTCTGGCTGGAACCAAGCCAGGTCGTTATCCACGCGTATGTGGCATCGTAGTGATACACCGCATAAAACGGGGAAATATAATTGACGTAATTCATTGTGCCGGAAATCACGTCCCTCACCACACACGTTGAGGTGTTGTTTTGTAGTACCACATCCGCGCGCATGGACATGCCGTTGGCCGCATTTGCGGTGGGTGAAATGCGCACGTAACGCGCCGTGACTGGCGACGCAAACGTGTTTGTCACCTTGGTTTGTTGGTCGGTGTTTCCGGTGTAGGTGCCGCCGACGCTGGTGTATGTGACGTCATCCGTGCTGACAGCAACCGTGAACGAAGTGACCCACTGGTTGTAATCATACCGGCCTTGCGTGATTACACCGGTGACCACCATTGGCGAGCCGATGTCAATCTTGACCCACGCGCCGGCGGTGATGTATGGCGCCCATGACCCGGCGACCGTGCTATCAAGCATCGGGGTGTTGTACGCCCCGCCGTATTCCCCGCCGTTCCACGCACTGGACGTGGTATACTGAATGATGCTTGACCTCGGTATAGTCGCATTCGGTGTGGTGACAATGTCATACGCCTTGTATGCCGTTTTTGAAACAAAGAACCCAGCATTTACAAAGAAGTTGGTGTTGCCCATTTGGTGCCCGTTTGCGCCAAAGGTTGCGTTTGCGGAATACAACGAATACCCGCTGGGCAACAACGCCGTGCTGCCCACAAGGTTGGTGTTGTTAATCACGCCGGTAAAGGTTGCGCCCGTGAAGTTGGTGGTGGATGACAGCGACACCGCCGACAAATTCGCATTGGTCAAATTCGCATTTGTTAAATTTGTGCCGCTCAAATTCACGCCGGTCAAATTTGCGCCACTTAAATCCACGCCACTGCTCAACACCACGCCGGAGGCAACCAGGTATTGGTTGTAGAGGACGGCGTGAAGTGGCAAGGCAGACGGCGTGCCCACGATGGGTCCGGACACGGCGCCGCTCAAATCCAGCCCCATCAAATTTGCGCCATCCAAATTCACGCCGCTCAAATTCACGCTGCGCAATGACGCCCCAGACAAATCTTTGTTTGCCAGGGTAGCGCCGGTTAGCACCGCATTGTTCAGGTTCATTCCCGCCAATGCCGCATTCACTGGATTACACCCGGGACCCAAGATGACGCCGCCATTTGCGAGCGTGGCGCCGGCAACCGTGGTATTGAAAAACGCATACCCTGCCGGCAACCCGGAAGGGGCGCTGCCGCCGCTAATGCCGCCCGACCGAATGCCCGTCAGCGTGGTGCCACTGAAAATGGTGGCGCTGGTCATGACCGCATTCATAAAATTGGCGTTTGTGAGATTGCACCCCGTGAAATTGGTGCCGGTTAAATTCACGCCGCTGAAATCGGCGCCGCTGAAATCAATGCCAGAAAACGGCCCGGCATACGGGCCAATGAGTGTTTGCGCCACAATGGTGTAGCCCGCGGGTATGGCAGCCGGCGTTCCAACAAACTGGCCGGTTCTAGCGCCGGATACATCCACGCCGGTCAATGCCGCCGCCGTGAGTATGGTGCCGCTCAAATCTCCGCCGAGCAACGACGTTCCACTCAAATCGCGGCCCGAAATGTCCACGCCTTCCAAATCCGAGCCACTGCGCCAGTTTTGATTGGATATTGGCGACACGCCGGACAGGGAGACGCGTGGCCCCACAATTGCCGGCGTCATCCAGCCCGCGCCATTCAGTGCCCATTCTACGATGCACTGCGCGCCGTTAAACATCAATCTGGAATACTGCCGCTTTTCCACGGGGTTGTACCATCCCGCTATGTAGGTGTTGAAGCCGGTTGGCATGGTGAGCGTGGTAAATGACGCCGTGGAACTGGTGGACGCCAAATCAAAACTCAAATACGTGTTGCCGGTGCTTCTAAATGCGTAGCCAACGCCGCTGAACACAATGACCCCCGACAAATAAAAGCCAGACGGCGGCACATATGTCGCAATCAACGCGCCGTCACTGAGGCGATACTTGAACAGGTTGTTGGTGTACGTGGTTCCGCTGCTCACATTTTGTGACCACGTCAAATACACGTGGGTGCTGGTGTCGTCCCAGCCAATTACATCCACGGCTCCGTTATAATTGCGCGCGGAATACGGGCTGGTAATGTCGCGTGTTGCGCCGGAACTAATGGTGATGATTGTGAATTTACCGCCAGAGGCATACGTGCTGTATACCAAATACATGCTATTCTTGTCAATCCACACATGACGACCGCCGCCTGCGCCGCCGGTATAAAGCGTTGCCGCCAGCGCCCCCGTAGCAATGTTGTATTTATACACATTGGTAGCATTTGCACAATACATGAACACGCCGCTGTTGTCCACTTGGACGGTGGTAGAATGGGTGGAGCCATACGTATAATCAATGGCGTTTGTATCCAAATTGAGGCGTTTAATGCCGCTTTCAGACCACAAGGAAATAAATCCATATGTCCCGGTGTAATCAAAACACATCATATTGGGATACGCCAGCCCCGTCAACGCGCCGTATGACCCCGTTGCCATATTTTTGTAATACACTGACCCCGATGCCAGGTAATTTACATACCAATCATAAAACATGGAGTAGGTGCGACTTATAAAAAACACAAAAGTCAATGCGGGTGACAGCGCGGAATAATACGCCGGAACGTTGCGGAAATACTGTGTGTAATTCACGGGGTAGTTGAAGGTAAAGCCCACAATACCCACGGACTGAACCCCGGCCATCGTCGCCCCCAAAAATGACGTCAAACCATCCACCGTGGCATTTGTCAAATTGGCGCCCGTTAAATTGGTGCCATTCAGATTTGCGCCACTCAAATTTGCGCCACTCAGGTCGGCGCCGCTGAAATCAGAGCCCGTGAACACGGAGCCCGCAAACACGCACCCCACCAACGACATCCCACGCAGCCCGCAATTTGTGAGCGTGCAACTGGACAGCGTTGTGCCGGTTAAATTAAAGGCGGTGAGGTTTTCGCCGCTGATGGATATGCCGGTAAGCGTAACGCCGGCCAGGCTGGGGAATGTGCGCAACTGCGCGAGCGACAGCGACACGCCCGTAAAATTGGCGCCCGTGAGCGTTGACCCGGAAATGTCGGCCCCGTTCACATTGCTGGCGTTGGTGAAATCCACGCCCGTCAAATTTGCGCCGGTAATGCTAACGCCGCTCAAATCCACGCCCGTCAATGACCCGGACGAGAGATTAATTCCGGTCATATTGGCGCCGGTCAACGTGGAGCCCTGCAAATTCGTATTACTCAAATTTGCGCCGGTCAACGTAATGCCGGGGCCGGCCACGACGCTGGTTCCAAAGGCCATTGTAAATGCGCCGCTGCGGTTCATTTCCACAACAACGGGTGCGCCCGCATACCACAACTTCAAATACAACTTCTTTTCATTGATGTTGTAATACTTGCCGCACCAATTGTAATAGCCGGCCGGGAAGGAGCGCACCGTGGTGGCGGCCGTCATGGAAGAAACCGTCGGGTCAAACGTGACGTATTCCGACCCGCCGCCAGTAACAAACACATACCCAATGCTGTTGTCATACGAAACTGCGATACCCGACCCCGCGACATAATACCCGGCCGGCATAATGTACTGCCCCACCAAGACGCCGTCCGACAACCGATACTTGAAGATGTCGTTGGTGAACCCGGCGCTGCGCACGGTATATGACATGAACGCAAATGTGCTGGTGGCATCAAATTCCAGGATGTCCACCACATTGCTGGGGTAGCGCGTGTTATACGGCACGGTTGCGGTAATGACGCCATTTGTTGCCAAGTTGATAACGGCAAAGAACGTTCCGGCGTAACTGACGTAAATCAAGAACCGGTCCAATTTGTCAATGAACACCAAGCGCCCACCGCCCGCACCGCCGCTGTATATGGCGGAATTGGTTCCGTTAAATGTGCTGACTTTATACACGTAGGTGGGAGTTCCGGCATACACAAATGCCGCGCTGGAATCCACCACCGCGTTGCTGAAATTAACTGTGGAACTGAGCCACAAGGCGTCGTAGGTGTTGCGGCGCAGGTTGTATTGCACGATACCCGCCCCCACCCACACTGCGGCGTAGTAATAATTTCCGGTATAGTCCACCATACCACTTGCCAGGACATTCCAATTGTTGGCCGAGGTATACACCGCGTTATTGTTATTGTACAAGTCACGGTATATAATATAATCGGTGCTGTTGCCGTAGCCAATGATGTCGTATGCGCGGCGGTATTCCTCGCTTACAAACAGCGCGCGTTGTCCGGAGTTGGCCACAAATGGCATGCCGTACAACGACGAAAACACGTGGCGATAGCCGGAAGGCCAGTATGACGTAATGCCGCGGATGCCAACGGTGTTTGTCTTTACAATGTTGGCCGTGCGGGCGTAGGTGGCGGTATTCACAAAGGCATTGGTCATTACCGCGCCACTCAAATCGGTGACTGCGCCAAACGTAACGCCGTTGTAGCCGACAATGTCAAAATCAACGGTCATTGCCGTAAAATCGCCATTAATCAAGCCGTTGCGATTAATCGTGACATACACCACTTCGCCGGGTTGAATGTCGGAGGCCGTGATTGCCACATTTGCGGACAGTGACGTGGCATCTACCGTGCCAGACCCATACAGCGCATACCGGGCAGACGTGGAAAGCCCCCGCTGCACAAAATACGCAACATTGGCGGTGGAAGTGGTGGTCAGCGTGGTGACGCTCATATACGCCGCCGGTATGTTGTTGCCGGCGGTGGAGGCTTGAAGCCCAAACACATTTACGTTGGCATAATAGTAAAATGTGTACGGCGTGTTTGCCTGTAACACGTGGTTCGGGAATGTGAGCGTGTAATAATCGCCGGAAGGATACCATTTGGAGGATGAACTGGTGGCAATGGCGGTTCCGGCGGCATTACGAATGACGCAATACGCCCACACGTTGTCTGGGCCAATCTGGAAAAACCACGGCGCAATGGAATTCACGCGGGTTGCGGTTGTGGGCGTGTATGTCTGCGCAATCAACACGGAGCCCGTGGATGGGAAGTAGCCCTTGGCGGCATATGTCACCGTGCTGGTGGTTCCGTCGACAACCACGGTATTGGACGCAATATTCAGCATGCGCACCGTAATGGCGCCGTTGATGGATACCGTGCTTGGATAGGGATTGCGCCACGCCAAACAAACATTGCTGGCGTCATTGTCGGGCGGGCACACCATTATGTAGGGCCCGTTTGTAATGACGTACGTATTCAGCACCATTGACTTGCCGTCGGCAACCGCCGTAATAAAGGGATACTGGTAATTCGCCGCAACTGACGCCGTATTGGGGTCCCATTGGTTCAAATTGGAGTATCCACCCGGTCCGGCACGATACGTCAAAAACGTGGTGGCATTGCGGGCATTGTTCATGGTCAAATACTGCCACTGACTGGTGGCGGACTGGGTGGTGGGAGATGACAAGAACCCGTCCACGGCATTGCGGCGCCCAGACAATACGGTATTTGTAAAATCGGCACCGGTCAGCACCGCCCCCGTCAATTTGGCGCCCGTTAAATCCGCATACGTGAATACGGCGTTTGTCAAGTTGCAGCCCGTGAAATTCACGCCTATCAAATTGGCGCCGGTAAAGTTTAAGCCGGACGAGAGATTCAAGCCCGACAAATCCACATTTGCCATAATGACGCCGGTGAAATCGCGGGTTTTATTTCCGCTGCTATTGCCAGACGCGTCATATATCGCCAAAAATTGGCTGCGTCCAAGGGTAACCCCCGTGAGATTCACGCCGAAAACATTTGCCGAATTCAATAATATGCTGTCGGAATTAAATGCCAGCCCATTCAGCGGCACGGATGACAGCACGCGATACGACAAATCGGCGCCGGTGTACACAATGCCGGACCCAATTATCGCCGCCTTTCCAAAGTCAAACCCCGTGTTATTGAATTCCACGATGACCGGCGCGCCGTTGTAAAATAATTTCACGCACAGCGTGTTTTCGGCGGCGTTGTATGCCTTGCTGATAAAATTGCTGAAACCCGTGGGATAAGTAACAGCGGTTGTAGTCACCGTCGCAGCGTTTGTCACAGCGGGGTCAAATGTCAAATACGACGACGACGCCCCTTTGGCAAAAATGTAGCCAACGCCGTTGTAAATCTCAATGCCGCCGCTGGCGACGTAAAAGCCGGCAGGAACGCTGTATGTCGCCATCAAGGCTCCGTCGGCTATGCGGTATTTGAACACGTTGTTGGCATACGACACGCCGTCGCTGCCGCCCACGTTGGCTGACAGCGACACAAATGCGAATGTGCTGGTTTCGTCATATGCCACGGCATCCATGGCCGCGCCCACATAATTCCTGGAAAGATACGGGTTGGCAATGGTGGTGGCCAACGCCGTTGCGGCGGTGTCGGGGCGGGCCAATGCGGCGATTTCGGTTGCCGACAACACCCGTGTAAAATTGCGGAAGTCGTCCACATAGCCGTTAAACCCGCGCGAACTAAATCCGCACCCACCAATGCGAAAGCGGTCATACAGTGTTGCGGTTGGCGAGCCCGTGCCATTCACCGTTCCAACCGATGCGCCATTCAAAAACACGGTCACAACATTGGCGGAACTAATGGTGAGCGCAACGTGATACCACGTGTTTGCCACGATGCTGCCATTCGCACTAGGAATAATTACCGTCCAAGGGCTTGGAACGGCAACATATAAAACTAAGCGCCCGCTGTTGGTGTTATCCAAATCAAATTGAATACAACTGCTGGTATACGCGCTGTTGCATAACCCAACGATTGTTTGGTAATACGCCATACTGGTGGTATTAAACCAGAACGCAATTGTGCGAGCGCCCCAATACCCATTATTGGAAACAAAGGTGAAATGCGCGGGTGCGGTTGCTGGGTTAATCGTGTTATTGAAAAACACGCAGTTTCCGCCGGTGGGGCCATTGGCAACATATTGTGGCGTGCCAGTGACCCCCACCGTGTTTCCGCACAAATCAGCCGCCGTATAATCAAATGGAATGTAAATGCTTTGCCCGGTTATTATACCGGACGCCGCCGTGTTCACCGGATTACACAAATACGCGGAATACATCAAGGTTTGGACGTCGGTTATGTCCATTGCGTATTCAAGCATGCGGAAGTCTTGGAGGTAGCCGTTGAATCCGCGATAATTATCCCCGCTGCCCGCCAAGCGGATGAGCGCATACATGTGGGCCGGCGGAGGCGACAACTCCGTTATGCTGCCGGAAACAAGCAGCCCGTTCAAATACAGGCGCCACACCCCGCGGGCCTCCACAATCGCAACGTGTTGCCACGCATTCGCAACAATGATGTTGGTGGCGGATGTAATTGCGCCCGTCCAAGCATACGGCGCCGCCACATTCAGCGTGATTGACGAATTTGACGGATTGATATCCAGTTGCAAAGACGGGTTGGTGAAGCCGGCGTCACATAAACTAAATATGGTTTGTTGAACCGAGATGATGGTTGGCTTGAACCAAAACGCAAATGTGCGATTGGTTGACGTGCTCCAAGATGCCGGTCCCGGCATTGTCAAATAATTGGTCGGAACTGCGGCGGGTGAAACCACATTGTTAAAATACGCCGCATTTCCGCGCAACCCTCGCTGGAAGGTGACCCAGCCATCGCGATATACGGCATTTCCGCAGGCATCCGCAACCGTGTTATCCATTGACAAATACCGGCTTTGTGCCCGCAACACGTTCATGTTCTTCAATGCCAGTATTTCGGTGCCGGTAAGCACGCGCTTGTAATGGCGGAAGTCATCCACATAGCCGTTAAACCCGCGCGAACTAAATCCGCACCCACCAATGCGAAAGCGGTCATACAGTGTTGCGGTTGGCGCGCCCGTGCCATTCACCGTTCCAACCATTGCGCCGTTCAAATACACGGCCACCACATTTGTGGCACTCATGGTAACTGTTACATGATACCACGTGTTTGCCACGATGCTGCCATTTGGAGTAGCAATAACTGCCGTCCAAGGACTCGTGCTTGGAACGGCAATATATAAAACCAAGCGCCCGCTGTTGGTGTTATCCAAATCATATTGAATACACGCGGTTGTAAAAGCGCTGTTGCATAAAGCAGCGACTGTTTGGTAATACGCAATACTGGTGGTATTAAACCAGAACGCAATTGTGCGAGCGCCCCAATACCCGCCATTTGTAATCCAAGCAAAATTTGTTGAGTTTGTTTGCGTGGTAATGGTGTTGTTGAAATACACGCACTGCGACCCGGTGATACCCGCGACATAACTGAGCGACCCGACCGCGGTGACCGTGGTTCCGCACAAATCCACCGAACTTCCGTCAAATGGAATATACGCGCTCAATGAAGCGTCGGACGTCAGCGACGCCAGAGACACGTAGCGGGAGGCGGGCATGGTGACCGGCACAACCGTCAGCGCCGCCGCACTGCCGTACGCCAAATACGAACTGTTCCGGTCTAGGTACACATTCCTGCCAGTGCCGCTGCCGGCGGTAGAAATGGCCGTAACGCTTGGTCCTCCGCCGGTCAAGGTGACGCGATACGCGTTAGATGCGTCGGCGCAATACAAATATCTGCCGGTATTATCCACTTGCGTGTTCCATAAATTGGCATACGTGCTGGCATACGAGGTGTCAATGGCAAGGGTGGAGAGATTGACCCGCCGAATGCCGCCACTGGCAGCCGCGACATAGTAAAACGCCCCGCTGACATCGCACGAGCCGTAATACGGCCGATTTATTCCCGTGAGTTGGGTATTCACGCCGGACACAATATTAAACACATTCACGACGCCGTTGCTTGCGTCCAAATACGACGAAAAATCAAACAATTTGTTGCCGTGTTTGCTGACATACAGCCCCGCGTCGGGAACATTGGACGCATCCGTGGTGGTATAATTCCGCGCGGTCAAATACGAGAAGAAGACGGTGTATCCCGCGGGAATTGTGGCGGGATAGCCGGAGTTGTTCCCAAAGGTCGCGCCGGTCAAGGTTGCGCTGGTCAGGGCCACATTCCCCAATGCCGCCCCCGTAAGAACCGCATTTGTCATGTTTGTGCCGCTGAGGGTTGCGCCCGTCAAGACGGCGTTTGTGAAGTCTGCGCCCGTCAACGCCGTGCCTGTTAAATTCGCGGCCGACATGCTTGCGCCATTGAAACTGGCGTTGGTCAGCACCGCGTTTGTAAATACGGCGCCGGTAAGCACGGCATTAAACAAACTGACGCCCGCGGCCGATGCATTGGTGAAGTTGGCACCCGCCAGGGTTGCCCCCCGCATCAAGGCCGCCGTCAAGGTTGCGCCGGTGAATACCGCGTTTGACATGGTTGCGCCCGAAAAGTCGGTGTTGCTTACGACCGCATTGGTAAAATTTGCCCCCGTGAGCGCCGTGCCCCGGAAGGTAGAGCCCGCAAAATTAGACCCCGTGAACCCCGACCCCGCCAAATTCATGCCATCAAAATTGTAATTTTGAAGCGTCATATTTGGCATAAGCACTTGTGAAAAGGTGAGGCCCGCCACCGTGGAGGCGGCGCTGACATTCACGCCGGTCAAATTCACTTGGACAAACGCCACGCCATTCAAGGTTGCGCCGGCCATCGTGGTTCCCGACAAATCGCAGTTTGTCATAGTCACCCCCGCCATATTCATGCTGTTCAATGACGCGCCGGTGAGCGTTATGCCGGACAAATCGGTGCGCCCCGAAAACACCGACCCCGCCAAATTCACGCCGCGCAAATTCTGTCCCAGCAATGAAAACGCGTTCATGCTTACGTCGGCGCCGTAGATGAAGCCGCCGCCCAGCACAATGCCGGCTTCGTTGTAGAACACCCCCGGGTTGTTGATTTCCACCACCACCAGGGTGTTGCCGTAAAACAACTTCAAATAGTGGCGCACTTCAATGGGGTGGTAAAAATAGCCGATGACGTTGGTATAGCCGCTGGGCAGGGTGAGTGCCGTGACCGACGCCGTTGCCGCCGTGGTGTACGCATCAAACACGTAGTACGCCGACGCCAGCGTGGTGTTGTTTCTAATGGTAAAGGCGTAGCCCACGCTGCCCATAAACGCCATGGTTCCTATGACGACATTTGCCGGCATGGAATATGTGGTAATCAGGGCGCCATCCGATAGACGATACTTGTAGATGTGATTGGATTGCCCTGACGGCGGCGTTGCGGAGGTGGTAACAAACACATACAGCCCGGCGTCATCAAATCCGGCCACATTCATGACATTGCTGGCGTTGCGGCTTCTGTGCGGGTCGGTTATGGTGGCAATGACCGCATTGTCTGAAATGCGGATAATGGCCAAAAAGGAGGTGTTTGTGCTGCTGCCGTAGGAGGCGTACACCAAGTGCGTGCTTTGTTTATTGATGAACAAATTGCGCCCCCCGCCGGCGCCGCTGGTGTAAATGTTGGTCGTGGTTCCGGTGCCAATGTTTGTTTTTGACACATTGTTGTTGTCCGCGAAATACACAAACGTGCTGCTGTTATCTACCACGACGCTGGTGGAAAAGGTGGTTCCGTAGGTCGCATCAATGGCGCCGGTGCCGAGATTGACGCGTTTCACGGAATATGCCCCGCCGCTTACAAAAAAGTTGCTGACAAACATGTAGTTGCCGCTGTAATCAAAGCCGGTGGCAATTGGCAAACGCACCCCCGAAATCTGAGACGAAGACACCCCCGTCCCCATGTTGCGATACACGACAAAGGCGCGTGAATCCGAGGCGTAGTATCCGTCGCTGTCAAAGGTGCGCGCTTGGGTGCGACTAACAAAGAACCCGAGCGACACGCTGCTGGGGTCGGTGGTGACAATGGGCTCGCCAATCCACCGCTGTGGAATGACGGTGTACGCCGCCGGCAACAAATACGTGGTTCCGCCGGCAAGGTTGTTGCTGACAACGCCGGTAAGCGTTGCCCCCGTAAAGCGGGTCAAGGCGTTGATTGTCGCATTGGTCAAATTGGCGCGTGTCAAATTGGCGCCGCTTAAATCCACGGACGACAAATTGGCGCCGGAGAAGTCGCAGTCCGTCAAATTGCAGCCGCGCATAACCGCCCCCACAAACGACGCCCCCGTAAAACTGATGCCGGACAAATCGGCGCCGGTGAATGTAATGCCGTCAAAAATGATGCCGGACATGTTGGGGAAACCCGACAGCGCCATCAACACCGCCCGGCTTACCGTGCAGCCATTCAAGGTGGCGCCATTCAATGACACGTCGGAAAAGGCCGCCACCGTGCTGAAATTAATGTTTGCCAAATTGGCGCCGGTGAGATTGGTTCCGACAAAGCGGGTTCCGGTGACATTGGCCCCCGACAAATCGCAGCGGCTCAAATTGGACCCGCTGAAATCCACGCCGGTCAAGTTGCACCCGTACAAGGTGGTTCCCGACAAATCCAGGTCCGTAAATGTGGCGCCGGTCAAATTCGCGAATGACAGGTTGTATCCCGCAATGCGTGGATTGGCTCGGAAATCCATGCCGGGCCCAAACGCCATCGCCATTGCGGGGGCAAACATCACGTCGGATTTGGCAAGCGAAAGGCCGGAGTTATGGACTTCCACCGCCGTTTGGACGCCGTAGTAAAACAACTTCAAATAAAAGCGGCGCTCCACAACGTTGTAATAGGTGTCGTAGCAATTGGAGTAGCCGGTGGGCAAGGTCTTGACGGTGACCGTGGAAATGGCGTCCGTGGTATACGGGTCAAACACCACGTATGAATTCACGGTGTTAGAAGACGCGTCAATTAATGCGCCGTACCACGTTGCCGAGGTGTTGTAGTTCAAAAACCCGTAGCCGACGCGGTTGTTGATGTGGAGACCGCGCACACACAACACCAACTTTTCGGGAACAATGTAGGTGGTAACCAACGCCCCGTCACTGAGCCGATACTTGTAAATGTTATTTGCGAACCCGCTGACATAGGCGGTGGTTCCCACATACACAAAGGTGCTGGTGTCGTCATACGTCACGGCGCCAAGGGTGTTGTAGTTGATGTAACTGCCGGGGACGCTGAGAACCGCATTCCCGGAAATGGCATACCATCTCTCTATCACCAGGCGGGTGGCATTGTAGCCGGTCGCCTTTACATAATACGTTCCTGGGGGCAATGTAACCGAATTTGCGCCAGTAAAATAATTCAAATAATACGGCACTTGGTGGGGATAACTCATCCAACCATTTGGATGCGTAAGCGTCTGGGTTGCCACAACGGCGTTGTCACTTGACCGCACAATTTGGATGACGCTGCTGGTGATGCCGCCTTGACTATCGGAATACCAAATCGTGTTCAACGACGTTATTTGTGTGTTGATGGTTAGCGTAAATGTCCCCGGCAGTGTTAAATTCACGCCATCGTAATAACTGTCAAAATACTGTACCAAGGGGTAGTTATTGGTATAACTAAACGCCGCCGCCGCCGTGGAAACACCCGCATTTGCCGAATTGTTAAATGGGTCATTCACGTTAATCGCGCTATTGTCCGACAGCCGAATGATGGCAAAGGTGCTGGTGTTAATCCCCAACCCGTACATACTGTATAACAAATAGCGGTCGTTGCGGTCAATCCATACAAAGCGACCCCCATTTCCACTGGAATACAGCGACGTGTATTCTCGCGTGGCGCTGATTTTGAATAAATTAACCCGCCATACCGTGGAATTGCCGTTGGACATGTACGCGTATGTGTTTGTGCGGTCAATTTGGATGTTAAACACGCTGTCGCCGGTGGCAACCGGGTAATGGTCAAACGCATAATTTCCATTTGTCAAATCGTAGGCATTCAACACGTGGCTGGTGCCACTAAGAAAATAGCCACCGACCAACATATAATTCCCGGAATAATCAACGGTGCACCACATTGGACGGGACCGGGTGGTGATGGTGTTGGTGGTGCCCGTGAGCAGATTGCGCCACATAAAAGTTGTGCCGGACAAGACGCCATCGGAATGAAAGTCAAACATGGCGCGCGCCGCATAACTGGCAAAGAACCCCATTGCCGCATTCTTGGTGCGGGTGGTGTCTGCCGTATTAAACGCATACGCCGCCATGGTAGGAAATGTCATAAAGTAGTCATTTGGCAAAAACCGCGTGTATCCCGTCACGTTCATCAACGCCGTGCTGGACAAATCCACATTCCGGATGTTTGTGGTGAGAGATACGACCATTCCGGACGCATCCGCATTGGTCATGTATCCGTATAATGGAAATCCGGCATACGTCAGCAAATCAATCTCAAAATTTACATTGGTGTAATCCCACGAATGCGACCCATTGGGATTAATGGTGACGTAAATGATTTCTCCCGGACGAACTTCCACATTTGTCAGCGTTTCAGACACACGCCCCGACAAATATGTCACCGCATTGGAGGCGTTGTTTTGATACAACGCATACCGGGCCGAGCCCACCAGCCCTCGCTGTATGTAATACAATATACTGGCATTGGATGCGCCCGTGATGGTTTGGTCAAACGTCATTGAAATGGCGACTGTTGCGTTAATATACACTGTTGCCGAGTACGTGTTTTCCCACGCAATACAGGATGCCAAGTTATTATCGTTGTCTGGGCACAACCACAGGGAGGGGCCGGTGGTGGTCACATAATCCGAACTCGCAATTGCCAGGATTTTACCGGCCGGCAGACGCTGGATAAACGGAAAATATATTAAATGTCCGGTTCCGGCATTGTCGTCCCACGCAGACATGCTGCTGTGTCCTTGTGAAGACCGGTATGTCAAAAACGAGGTTGTGTTGCGAGCATTGTTCATTGACAAGTACTGCCATTGGGATGTTGCCGACTGCGTGTTTGTAAAGCCGTCATACGCGCTTCTGCGAACCCCCACCACGCATCCGGCGAGGTTGGCGCTGTCCATCAACGCATTTGTGAAATTTGCCCCCGTTAAATCCGCGCCGGTGAATGTTGTCAGCGACACATTTGCGCCCACAAACACGGCGCCAATCAAGGTTGCGTTGGTGTAATTGGTTCCAAGCAAGGACAGCCCCGACAAATTGCAGCCCACCATTGTCGCGCCCGTAAAATCGGCGCCAACCAAAGACGTGGCCGTAGCAAACGAAACTCCATACACGTTGGCGCTGCGCAATGTCGCCAAACTGAGCGTTGCGTTGGTAAAGATTGAGCCGCTTAGGTCGGCGGACGTCATATTGGCGCTGGTAAATTCGCACCCAGTGAAGTCGCACCCGCGCAGCACGGCGCCAACAAATGACGACCCCGTGAAAGTAATACCCGAGAAATCCACGCCGACAAAGGTTGCCCCATTAAATGACACCCCCGAGATGTTGGGAAAGCCGACAAACGCCGACAACACGGCGCGGCTAATGGTGCAGCCATTGAACCACGCGCCGGTTGCGGTGATGTTGGTGAGCGTCCCCGCCGCCGCCAAATTTGTGCGGCTCATATTGCTGCCGGTCAAATTCACATTGGACAGCGTTGCGCCAACAATGGTTGCGCCCGACAAATCGCAATAACTCAGGTTGCACCCATTGAAATTCACGTTGGTCAAATTGCAGCCGTATAGCGTGGTTCCGGACATATCCAAGCCCTCAAATGTGGAGCCCGTCAAATTGGCTAACGACATGTTGTACCCCACAATCGCTGGATTGGTGGTGAAGTCCATGCCGGGGCCGTAAATAATGCCGCTGGTTGGCGTGGATAGTCGCAAATCGCTCTTGGCCAGCGACATGCCCGACGTGTGCGCCTCCACCATTGTTTGCACCCCGTTGTAAAAACACTTCAAATACAGGCGGCGTTCCACCACGTTGTAATACGTGTCGTAGCAGTTGTAATAACCGGAGGGCAGGGTTTTCACGGTGACGCTGGCGGCCGGGTTGGTTGCGGCCGCATCAAACACCAAATACGAATTCACGGTGTTGTATGACGCGTCAAGGGTGGTGCTGTACCACATGGATGACGTATTGAATGTCAAAAAGCCGTAGCCGACGTTGTTGATGACGTGCAGACCGCGCACACACAGCACCAATTTTTCAGGCACGGAATACGTAGTCGTCAAGGCGCCGTCACTGAGCCGATACTTGAAGATGGAGTTGGAAAACCCGCTGACATAGGTGGACGTGCCCACATACGCCGACGTGCTGCTTTCGTCAAATGCCACTGCGGTAAGGTGGTTGTAGTTGATGTAACTGCCGGCGGTGCTGAGAATACCGGTTCCCGTTACTGAATACCCCATTTCCACATAAAATCTAGATGAGAAATTGTAGCCACGTCCTTTCAAATAATAGGTTCCAGCGGGTAGCACAACGGCATTTGCGCCTGTGAAATAATTCACGTAATAAGCAACTTGCGTCACCCACGAATGCCAGCCGTTGTAATGCGTCAAGGTTTGAGAGGCAACCACTGCGTCGTCACTCGCCCGAATTATTTGTATGTCACAATAAGTAGTTCCACCACCATTATCGGAATACCAGGTTGTATTAATGGACGTGATTTGCGTATTAATAGTTAATGTAAATGTTCCTGGATATCTGAACCAGGTAACCGTGGTATATTCATTATAATTATTCAACGCAACCCCATTATTGTAACTAAACGCCGCCGCCGCCGTGGAAATGCCCGCATTTGCTGAATTGTTAAACGGGTCATTCACGGAAATCGCGTTATTGTCCGACAGCCGAATGATGGTAAAGGTGCTGGTGTTTACACTGGAACCGAAATACGACGCCAGCAAGTAGCGGTCATTGCGGTCAATCCATACAGTTCTGCCATTAGTAGGCCCGGTATATATGGTGGTGGTCGCAGTTCCCGCAACAATGTTAAATCGCACCACTGTGCGATAATCGCCGCCAATCGCATACAAATTATTGCTGGACGAATCAATGACGGGATTATACATGCTTCCCGTAACAATATTGGAGGTAACCGCCGCTAAGTTGGTGCGCAAGTTTATAACAGTCATTGTAGTGTATCCCGTGGAGGCGTAGCCCGCAATATACGCATACGCCCCGTAATAATCCACGATTGCCCACATTGCTCGGTCCACATTTGTGAATGCGGTATTTGTGCCGGTCAGCATATTGCGAATGGTGTACGAGTAATTCGTGCCGGTAACACCATTGCTATAAAAGTCGTACATAACCCGCGCCGCATAACTGGCGAATGAACCCATCGCCGGGTTCTTGTTGCGGGTGGTGTCGGCGGTATTAAACGCATATGCCGAAAGAGGTGGAAACGACATCATGTATGCCGGCGGCAAGGTGGTGGTGTATCCGCGCGCATTCATGAGCCTTGAACCCGTGAGCGTAACATTGCGTAAATAGGTGCTTGCTGAAAGCGTAAGACCCGACGCATCCACGCTATTCATATACCCGTATAAAGGATAGCCCGCATACGACACCAAATCAATGACGCAACTAACTTTGGTCCAATCATTGTTGTGTGAACCATTGCAATTCACAGTAACATACAGCATCTCTCCGGCCTGAATTTCCACATTTGACAGCGTTTCAGTTACAAGACCGGACGCAAACACCACATTATTGGAGGCGTTGGATTGATACAAGGCATACCGCGCATTTCCAACAAACCCGCGCTGGATGTAATACAATATGTTTGCGCCGCCCGCCGCAGTTTGAATCATTTGAAATGTGATGACGGCATTAATAACCACGGATTGGGAATACGTGTTTCGCCACGCCAAGCACGCCGACCGGTTGTTGTCATTTGCGGGACAAAGAACCAGCGTGTTGGACGTCATTGGCGTCCCGATGGATAAATTGCTTGCGGTATAAAAATTTAAAGTACCGCTAGGAATGTTAGAATAAAATACAACCGGATAGCCGTTTGCTGGGTCACCCCACCCATTCGGTGCTAATGTTGGCATCGCAGAGGTGCCGTTTCTTGCCAAATTCATAATCAAATACTGCCACTCGCTGGTTGCGGTGGGCGCGGTAACTGAATACCCTTCAAACGCATCCCGACGCATCCCCACCAGGGCTCCGCTCATATTTGCGCCATCAAACACCGCGCTTGTCAAATTTGCGCCGGTCATATCCGTGTTTGTAAGAACCGCATTGGTAAAATCGGACCCAATCAACGACGCGGCAATCAAGTTGGCGTTTGTAAAATTGGCATTTGCCAAAGAAACACCGCTCATATTGCTGGCCACCAAGGTGGAGCCCGAAAAGTCGGTTCCCGTCATGCTGGTGGCAATAAATGACGCACCCGTCAAATTCGCGCTTCTAATAACCGCCGAATCCAAGGTCGCCGATGTAAAGGTTCCGCCCGTGATGGTCGCCCCGGACAACGTCGCGCCCGTCAAATTAGACCCCGAAAACACGATATTTGCCAACGACGCATTGGTGAAGTTGCACCCCGTCATAATGAGCGACGCCAAATTCACGCCGGTCATAATCGCGGATGTAAAATTTGCGCCAGGCAGCGTGTTAATTGCGGTGACAAACGCCCGGTTCAATGTGGCCCCCGCCAGCGTGGTAGTGGATGTAACATTCAAGCCGCTCGCCGTTGCCAATGTTCCGGCATTTGCATTGGTTAAACTCGCCCCGCTGAAATCCACATTAGACAGCGTGGCGCCCGATATGTTTGCGCCACTGATATCCGCGCTGATAAATCCGGTGTCGGTAATGGTGGTGTTGGTCAGCGTGGCGTTGCGGAACGACGCGCCGGTTCCGGTCACACTAAACAGCGTGGTTCCGGTGAAGTTTGCCCCCGATAAATCGGAATTAGAAACATTGGTGCCATTCAGCGTGGTGCCAAGAAACGACGCACTTCGCAAATAAGACCCCGTCATAACCGCATTTGTGAGGTTTGCGCCGGATAAATCAACGCCCGACATGTCGCAATTCACAAATCGTGTTCCGGTGAAATTAATCCCGGAAATGGTTGGCGCCCCCACGCCGCTAAATACGGAACCGCTGAGGTCTTTCCCCGATAGCGTAGTGCCCGTAAATGAAACGCCGCGGTAGTTTATGCCGGTCATGGTGCTGGAGCCCAGGTCCACATTTGGGCCGACAATAATCCCGCTACTGCTAAACGCGATGTCATTGGACGTGCTTGCTCGCCCGTGTGCGTTCAACTCCACGATGGAATACACGTTGTTGTAATACACCTTCACATACACGCGGCGTTCCACATAATTGTTAAACGTGTTATACACGTTCTTGTATCCGGCGGGCAAATTCTTGATGACAACGGCGGCGGTTGCGCCGCTGGCATTGGGGTCAAATGCGACATACGTGGTTGCGTTGAATACTAGGTTTTGCCCGGATGATACCCAACGCGAATCCATGGTGTAATTGGCGCACTGCACAAACCCGTATGCGACATTGTCAAAAACAACCAACCCGTTTTCAATGATGTATGTTCCTGCTGGAACCGAATACGTGGTAATCAACACGCCGTCGCTGAGGCGGTATTTATAGATGCTGACCGCTTGTCCGGCCGTATATTGGGAAGTGGTGACATACGCAAACGTGCTGGCTGGGTCAAACGCAACACTGGTGACATACGCCGTAGTAAAGGCCGTGGACACGGTTGCCACCGCCGTGGAGGTGGTCAAATTAAATATGACAAACGAACCGTAGCGACCATACACCAAAAACCCGTTGTTTGGTGAAATATAGGTTTGAAAGCCGTTGGTATATGTCCCCGGCAAGGTTGTCCACGCACTTGTAGAAACCACAAATTTATATACAACGGTTGGTGCGGCCAAATACAGGTTTGCATTGCTGGTATCAATCGCAAGGCCGTGCAAGCGGTCGGTGGTTACATCATAATTCCCGACAACCGCCCCCGTGGCAAGATTAATCTTTTGTAATCCATAAATGGCGGGCGAAGCCAACCGAACATTGGCAACATACGCAAAATTTCCACTGTAATCAAACACGTGCTTATTTACCCAACTGACGCCGGATACATTGAACACCCGGTTTGTGAGTAAATTGTTGTACATAAACGACCCAGTTCCATTTATCCGGCGATTACACAACCCGTCAAAATATGCGTTGTTTTGACGACTGACAAAGAAATCGTGGCAAGTTAACCCGGTGTATATATCAATGCCATTTATGTTATTATACGCGTAGGTATTCACATACATCGCCTTCATGGGAGACGTAATCAAGGTATATCCCGCGGGCAATGACGAAATAGGAAATCCGACAATGTTGTTTGATTTCACACCAGTCAAATTGGTGCCGGTAAAGTTGGTGCTGCCCATTGTGGTGTTTATGAAATTGCACCCCGTCAAATTGGCGCCGCTGAAATCGCATCCCGTCAAATTGACGCCGCTGAAATCGCAGCCCGTGAAATTCGCGCCACGCAAATTCGCAAATGCCAGTTTTGCGCTAGACACATTCACTCCCGAAAAGTTGGCGTTGGGTAGCGTGGCATACACAAACCGAGTGCCGGTTAGCACGCATCCCGTAAAGTTTGGCGTGCCGCCGTGCACCACTGCTTCCAAATTATAGCCGCTGAGGTCCAGCCCCGACAAATCCACCGCCGACAAATTGGCGTATGATAACCGGGATGTAGTCTGGGCAACGGATTGGAATGCGGCGCGGGTGGAAATTACGACCCCCGACAAATCCGTGTTCGCAAAGGAAGCCCCGCTTACATCCACGGCTGCGTCAAGAACCACGCCGTTGAGACGCAACCCCTTGAACACCCGCCCTCGCAAATCGGCATACGACCCGCCACTAATGTCGCCCCCAATAAAACACCCCGTTCCAAACGTGGTCTGGCTGTCGTTGAATTCCACAATGGCCGGCGTGCTGCTCGCAGTGTTAAACAATTTGATGTACAGGCGGGCTTCTCGGGCGTTGTAGTGCTTTGCGATAAAGTTGCCGTACCCGCTGGGGAATGTCCGCACTTCAACGGCGGTGTCGTTTGCCGACGCCAATGGGTTGAACCGCACATACGTGGTGGTCGCCTGCCCCGCGCCGTAATTTGCTTTGGCAAAGGCATATCCCACGCCATTGTATATTTCAATGCCCCCGGCTTCCACATAAAACCCGGCCGGCATGGTGTAGGACCCCATTAACGCGCCATCCGACACCCGATATTTATAAATATCATTGACATACGTGGTTCCGCCGCTGGTATTATTGGACTGCGAAATATACACAAATTCGCTGGCGTCGTCATACGCAACGGCGTCAATTGTGCCGGTGTATGCCCTGGATGAAAATGGACTCGTGATGGTTATGGCCGTCACATTCAGCGCATTTACGGCAAGTTGTGCGACTTCCGTCGCAGTCAAAGCCCGGCGGTAATGGCGCACATCAGACATGTAGGCATTACACCCACGATACAATGCGGCACTGCACCCAATGTATAAGGCGTCATACAGCAAGGCGGTGTACGTGGTTTGCATGTTAAATGTCGCCGTTTGAACGCCGTTGATGTATAGCACCGACGCATAGGACGCCGACGCATCGATGGTTATAGCAACGTGATACCACGTATTGGCCGCAATGACACCAGATGAAACATATGCCCAATTCCCCGCGCTTGGATGCGTGCGATAATAAATTAACATTTTGGTTGTTACATTGTCATAATCCACTTCAAGACAATGGTTATGGTCGTACCCAATTCCCAATCCAATAAATGTTTGAAATACGGAACCATTGGTTAAATTATACCAAAATGAAATGGTTCTAGACCCCCAGTATCCTTTGTTATAGGAGCGCACATATGTAGCAGGCGTATAAACACTGGAAGCATTAATTGCGTGATTAAAATACACGCAATTCTTTCCCGTGGGACCGCCGGTCACAACATCCGGCATTGTTCCGTCTTTTAAGGACGAGTGATTGTTATACACGTCGTTTGCGGTAACATTCAGGGTGTCCAGCGGAAAATAGGCGTCCAGTGCGGTGTTAGATACCGGCGTGGTATTCACGCCAATGTATGGAAATGCTAGCAGCGTCATAATATCCACGGGGTTCAATACCCGGCGATAGTGGCGGAAATCATTCACATACCCGTTAAACCCGCGCACCGGCGCAGACGACCCTCCGATTTTGACGCGGTCCATTCCGCCGACCAACATATCGGACTGGCAAACCGCGGAACCAATGACATTTCCGTTGATGTACAGCACCATCTCTCCGGCGGTGTTCATTGTGAACGTCAAATGGGCCCACGCCCCGTTTTTGAGGATGGTTGTTGCCGACGCAATGCTAAAATAGGTTCCTACCCCGGCCGTAGTGTAATACCCGTTGGCGCCAGACGCATACACCATGCCGTTGTTTCCCACTTCAAACACCAGCGTCCACGCCGACTCGGTGGAATTTCCAAGCGAGCACACCGTTTGATACGCCGACACGTCGGACACGGAAAACCAGAATGCGATGGTGCGGTCGCCGGCGTAATCCCCGACATCCACCACCGTGTAATTCGTTGGACGATTGGAAATGGACGGCGATAAATTGTCATAAAACGCCGCATTTCCAACCAGCCCACGCGCGTATGATATGGCGCCCACTTGCTCTACCACCGCATTTCCGCACACATCAGAAACCGTGTTATCAAAGGACAAATAATTGGTGGGCTGCATAACTGCCGACCCATACATCCCCTTGATTTCGCTGGCAGACAACGTGCGACGGTAATGGCGGAAATCGCTGATACACCCGTTATATCCGCAATTAGACCACGCGCCACCGCCAATGCGCATTGTTTCAAATCCATAAGTACCTGCTGCCCCATTCGGCGGAACGCCCGACCCGAATCCCACGCCATAAATCGCGCCATTCACATATAAGCGTGCTTCGTAGGTGGTGTTATTGTATGTCGCCGCAACGTGATACCACGTGTTCGCAACCAATTTATAATCAAGATTGGAGACACTGACAGTCCATGCTGCTGGCGCAACAACACCAAGCCATAACGTTCCAATCTCTGCTCCCGATGACCGAATGTCAATGACAAACGCCCCGCTTGTCATGACATTGTTCCCAATCCCAAAAACAGTTTGATAATACGCATTTGCGGTAGTATTGGTTGTTTTCATCCAAAATGACACCGTGCGGTCTCCCCAGTAATTCCCGTTTGTTACCCGGACGTCGTTCACCGAATTCGTGTTAGTGGTGATTACATTGTTGAAGTAAATGGCGGAATCCGATACAATCCCCTTTACAAATGACGGCTTGCCATTCACGGTAAGCGTGTTTCCGCACAAATCCACAATGGAATTATCAAATGGAATGCGGATGTTTAAACTGGCGTCGCTGCATGCCGGCGCGGTATACGAATAACTAGACGCCCGAATCGCGGTTGGCACAATTGCGACACTCCCCCCTGAAATGGAGGTGCTGTATGTTAAACAAGACCCATTCTTATCCATCCACACCGACCCGCCATTTCCAAACCCGCGGCTGTAAAAAGTCGCATTATTCACCGCGGCCTGCATTTGGCTCAATGTGTCAAGGCGATACACATTGGAGGCGTCGGCGGTGTAAATATATCGTCCCGTTGCCTCGGCCTGCACATTGGTAAGGCGCGGCACCGTGGAAATATACGACGCGTCCACCGCCATTGTGCTCAAATTCAGTCTGCGAATGCCGCCGCTGGTCGCCCCTGCGCCGTAATTGGCGAAATAATAAAAACTGCCGCTTGACACGGCAGACCCCCAATACGGCAAATTATACCCCGATAATTGCGTTGAAACCCCGGTTTGAAGATTTTTGGCTGTTACATAGCCCCCCGTCCCCGACGCATAATACGACGCAAAATCAAACATACGATTCTGGCGTTGATTCACAATAAATCCCGCATTTGGCACGGCAGATGCGTCGCTGGTGTTCCAAGACGCCGGCTCCAACGCATCAAAAAACTCGTAATACTGCGACGGCACATTTTGCGCCATACCGACGACCCTGGCAAAAACGCACCCCGTGAGCGTAGCGCCCGAAAAATTGGTGTTTGTAATTGTCGCCCCCGTGAAATTTGCCCCGCTTAAATTCACACCCGTGAAATTTGCCCCGCTTAGATTGATGCCCGAGAAGTCTAAGCCGACCAGCCCCGATGCGCCGGCATTGGAGACATTCACGTGCGCGCCCACAATAAACCCGTTTCGGGCAACATACCCCGTCGGCAGCGTGGCCGTGGCTGCGCCGATTAATGACCCCGACACCAAATTCGTGAGCGTTGCCCCCGTGAAATTGCAGTTTGTGATATTACACCCAAACAAATTCACCCCCGTTAAGTTCACGCCCGAGAAATCCACGCCCGAAAAGTCGGAGTTGCTGATGTCGCCAAATGACGCAATCGCAATGCCAACCGACCCCGGCGTTGTTACCAGGCTGTATGAATTGTCAATCAAATACCCAATGGTCGGAACATTCACAACATTGTTTTTCCACAGCGTGGAGAGTGTATAAGCACTTCCGTTGTAAGTTCCAAGCACTGCCGTGAAGCCGCCTTTGCGGTCAATCAAGTTGGAACTGTTGTCCGTGCACAAATAATTCGCCACCAACCCCGTGCTGGTGGTGGGCATAATGCGGTGCCTGTAATTCAGCACCTGTGTCGCCGAGCGCGCCACGTTCCACAAACGCAAGTCATAGATGTACGCATTATTCAACAAGTTGCAAACACAGGTGGATGGCGACTGCATGCCAATGGACATAACGCCGGTGTCGGTTGTGAAGGTTGTCGCATTTGTGAATGTTTGCCTTAACACGCCGTTAATATAGTATAAACAACTGGAGCCGCTGCGAACAAACGCAATGTGCGTCCATGCCGCACTGGGAACCACCGCCGACTCCGCATACTGCCAATCTGGAATTGCCCTGTTATAAAAGGAAACACCAACTGGATTGGCCAAATTGGAGTTATGAACCTGGAACGTCATCTTGTAATCGCCCTTGTCAATGATGTTGTTTCCTTTTGTATAGGACAACTCGTAATACCAAAACTCAATGGTGAAATCCCCTGCTTGGAAATTCAAGGCGACGTTGTGCGCGACGTTTCCGCGCATAGACGCATTCCATTGCAACCCGTAAAACCGATTATCCACGTAATAAAGCAAATAATTCCAGTTCCGAATGGCGGACGTGAAATAAATCGGCTCTAAATTCACGGAATCGGTTTCCATAATCCAGTTTCCGCCCACGTTGCTTGAACCGGTGTCGTCTAATGACGCCCGAATTTCCACCCCCGTCTTATGTTCTAATTTATCAATGACCGCCCGCCACCGGGGGTCGCTATACAACGCGCACGCCATCAAATCAAAATTCGCGGTTCCGTACAGTGTTTTACAGTGCGTAATCACGCTCTCCAATGTGGACCACGTATCCAAGCCGGCGCTGTCATCCAAGAGAGAAGAAACCGGCATTTCGCTGAGCATGCTGTAATCATTGGATTCCTTGTCATAACTGCGGTGCTGCAACAAGGCAACATTTTGAAGGACTACGTCGTGCCACGCCCCTGACGCCAAATACTCGGCTGTCAATGTGGCCAATTCCGACACATTTGTGATTGCGCGCGTGTTTGGAGTGCGCCTCCATTCCGGCGACTCTGATAACCCTGACTCTGACCCCAATAACCCCGACCCCAATTCCGACAACCCGCCGACTGACGGCTCTTCATACACAAACGGCGTTTCGTATACAGACGAACCACCACTCATATCCCCCCCACACGGTCCGCCCACACAATTAAAACAAAGGTCCTTTTCCGATAAATAATTGAAATTGTCATAAATAACATTGTTTTCGTCGTTCAAAAAACACATTTTCTGAGAAATCGTTTCCACGGTATCGTAGAAATAGTTGAAAACCAAGCAATACGTGTCTTCTTTTGCGGCGGCAACAATGGTGTCAATGTCTTGAACCCGATTATCAATGAGCAATAAATTGCGAACCGGAACAACGGTAGAAAACCATTCATCCGGCGAAACCCATGCTTCATTAAAATAGGGCATACGGTCATACGCAGTTGCAGATGTAGACATAGGCTGAGACATAGGCGCCGGAGCAACCACAACAGCCGCATCAACCACAGCATCAACCATAGCATCAGCCCCATCAACCATAACATCAACCACAGCAGAAGACAATAACAACCAATTTCCCGATAAATCATCTACCGAGCCAGTGACAATGCCATCCACAGTTTCCCCAATCCCGAGAGAACATTGCACACTGACTGGCGAACAATTTGTTCCCAACCCCAAAATAGCGGCTTTCCAATTGGCGTCACTGCTGAAAGCCGCACCCAGAAAGTGAAAGGCAGTGACACCATAAGTGGAGTGAAGCGCATTGATAAAATCACGCACTTCACTCCACGACCCCCAAGACCCCCTAGACCCCGTCCCCATATCCCCGAAATAACAAGGCTGCGAAGAACGCAGCATCTTGTAAAAGGTAGGCTGTTGTTTGTAAGGCTGAACGAGACCAACTGTCGTGAAGGCGCTCACCGACAACGCTGAAATCTTCTCTAAGAGAGATGCCAACGTTTCGGTAGCATAGCAAAAGGTAACGACACTCGTGTTGATTGTGGCTGCTTGCGCAACGCACTGATAGCCGGAGATGCTATCATCAACGAGTAGCAAATGAGTAGTCATTATAACATATATGAGGATTATTATTTTAAATAAGAATTCATTGTTTGTTATTTTGTTTTTTTGCGATATACATACAATGAATTCTAAGACTTAGAGAGATGGACTTACGGACGACGAAATGTTAAACAACAAAAGAAGTGGGGTTTGGTTTTTTTGCCGGCTGACAACAATTAAATACCGAAGCAAACCCCGCCATACATAGAAAAAAAATACAAACAGACCCTGCTATAATAAATACAAGGTGGTCTATTCGCATTTTTTTATTATGATTAACGAAGTATTAACGAAGTATTAACGAAGTATTAACGAAGTATTAACGAAGTTATAACGAAGTTATAACGAAATTATGAATAACACAGGTATTATTATAATTATTTATTATTATTTATTCATTGATTTCATTTATAACTGAAACAGGCAAACATCCAAATCGCATTAATAATTCCGTATGTTCATCGGAATGCGTTCCAGAATTCGGAGAAGTTGTGCTGCGATTTTCAATATCAGTGTATGGTTCTTTTTCCACCTTGGAAAACACGTCTGAAATAAGTTGAGGCAATCGTTCCTTCATTTTGGCTTCAATATATTCCCATATTTCTTCTTTTATTGTTGCCATTTTCATTTCATTTTCGTGTTGTTGTTGTTGCTGCTGCTGCTTTTGTTGTTGCTTTTGTTGTTGCTTTTGTGGTTGTTTTTGTTGTTGTTTTTGTTGTTGCTTTTGTGGTTGTTTTTGTTGTTGCGACTGTTGCTGAGATTGTAAATGTTGTTGTTGTTGTTGCTGAGATTGTTGCGATTGTTGAATATAATATTGGGATTGTTGATGTGATTGGTGTTGTCTTTCAAATCCCGGATATATGACCATATACCGACCTCCGCCATTTGGTTCAGGAACGCGGGCAGTTCCATATGATACCAGATTATTATACAAATCAATAGAATTCGGCGTTGAATACCACTTTTCAACATAAATGTAAACCGATTTATACATAGAACGGGCATTGCGGTGGTCATATTGAGGCCGATGCGGAGCGTGCACGATTCTTTTAATTTTAAAGTATTGGTATAGATTTTCAAACATATGCACGATTTCTTGGTCGGTAAGCGTGATAAACACACTAGGAATGTAAATGTTGATGTTCTGGATGCTTCTCATTGACGCCATATAAGATGAATTGGATTGTTCTGGTGTTCTGTTGTTCTGTCTTGTATATAAGAATACTATAATTTTAAAAATCAATTTTTTACACAGTGTGCCCCAGTCCCCCCTTCCCGTAAAAAAATTGATTTAAGTTTTCAAATTTATTGTTATACTAATTCAAACCAAACCAATCAATTCATCAATTCATTAATTCATCAAATCTCTCTAATCAAATGATTGAAACCCAAGAAACTTGTATTATTTGTACCGACCCAATCAACCCAGAAAAAAACAATGTAATCACACCTTGTCGGCATCGGTTTTGTATGTCGTGTTTTTTGAAACATATGTCAATCACAAACACTTGTCCATTGTGTCGGTATGTTATATATGTTTTGAGAAATCAGCAGAATGAGGAAGAATATGAAGAATATGAAAGCCAGGAAAATCAAGACGAAACCCAGGAAAATCAAGATGAAAATGAAGAAACCCAGGAAAATGAAGAAACCCCGGAAAATGAAGAAACCCCGGAAAATGAAGAATTAAACGCGCGACAACAATCTCTTGAAGAAGCAATCCAGAGAGAAGAAGAAGAATATGAAATATTACAAAAACA
>Ga0194134_10000985_pt1 | contig 40969 bp, 43 predicted proteins | sample TA2KigOff0mmetaG_FD_148602 | JGI IMG/M metagenome (GOLD analysis project Ga0194134, IMG submission 148602) | Freshwater microbial communities from Lake Tanganyika, Tanzania - TA2015056 Kigoma Offshore 0m | ecosystem: Environmental > Aquatic > Freshwater > Lake | place: Tanzania: Lake Tanganyika... | reverse complement strand
GAAGCGGAACTTCGCGCCATACGCGCGCGGGTGGGTGGCGCTGCGCGCTCGGCCTTGGGGGCTGATCTTGTGCTGCTCAGCACAGATGCCTCAGCGGGCATGGCGGCGGCGCTGCAAACCGCCATGGCGGGGCAGGTACCAGGGGCGGATGCTTCGGCAGGCGCGGGGGCAGGGGCTTCGCTGGTCACGCTGGACCGCGAAGGTAATGCTGTTTCATGTGCCTTCAGCATGAATAATCTGTTCGGCACGGGCCGCATTGTGCCCGGCACGGGCATATTACTGGCCGCAGCGCCTGGCATTGGCCAGGTGCAGGCAGCACCTCTGCCGGTGGCCATTCTGGCGCGGCCCGATTTGCGGCGCTTCCGCGCGGCGGCTTCGGGTAGCGGTGGTCAGGCCGCCTTGGCCGCCACTGCCCTACCGCTTGCCGCTGTGCAGCGCCGGGGCGGCCCGGCTGATCCCTATGCGGGGGTGCCGGCACCGGGGCGGGGTGTGGTGATTTCTTGCGCCGGGTTGGTGCCGACCAATAGCCCGGCTTGTCTTGGCGCCGCCGACCCGCGCGGCGGTGGGGTTTCGCTTGGCAGTTTTGGGCGCTGATCATGGCGCTCAAGATCGGTCGCGGGGCTGAGGCACCGCCGTTTCTGGTGATGGATGTGATTTCTGCGGCCAATGCGCGCGCGGCCAGCTTGCCGCCCGGCGCACCGGGGATCATCAGGATGGAGGTCGGCCAGCCCGGCACCGGCGCCCCGCGTGGCGCGGTCGAGGCCGCCATTCGTGCGCTGAATGCCGGCGCTCCGCTGGGCTATACTGAGGCGTTTGGGCTGGTGTCGCTGCGTGAACGCATCGCCCGGCATTATCTGGACCATCACGGGCTGGTTGTGCCAGCCCAGCGCATTGCGGTCACCATGGGCGCTTCAGGCGCTTTTCCGCTGGCCTTTCTGGCGGCTTTCGATCCGGGCGATGCGATTGCGATGGCCGCCCCCTTCTACCCGCCCTATGCGAATATCCTGCAAGCGCTGGGCATGCGCCCGCAATTGCTGGAATGCGATGCGGCAACCCGGTTTCAGCCAACCGTTGCGATCCTGGAAAAGCTCGACCCACGCCCGGCTGGCTTGATCATCGCCAGCCCCTGCAACCCTGCCGGCACCATGCTGACGCCTGATGAATTGGCCGCCATTGCGCGCTGGTGCCATGCGGAGGGCGTGCGGCTGATCAGTGATGAAATCTATCACGGGCTGAGTTGGGGCGCGGTCGCCGAAAGCAGTGCGGCGGCCTTCAGCGACAGCGCCGTGGTGGTGAACAGCTTTTCCAAATACTGGTCCATGACCGGCTGGCGGATTGGCTGGCTGGTCTTGCCGGAGGATCTTATCCGCCCGGTGGAATGCCTGGCGCAGAATATGTTCATCAGCGCGCCGCATATCGCGCAGGTGACGGCGGAAGCCGCCATGGATTGCCGGGAAGAGCTTGAAGGCAACAAGGCCGCTTATGCCCGCAGCCGCGCGGCCTTGCTTGCCGGCCTGCCGCGCGCCGGGTTTGACCGGATCGCGGCGGCGGATGGCGCGTTTTATCTATGGTGCGATGTCTCGGCGCTGACGAATGACAGCGCGGCATTTTCGGCAGCCATGCTGGAAGGGGCGGGGATTGCCGCTACCACCGGGCTTGATTTTGACCGTGGACGCGGCGGGCGGTTTTTGCGCTTTTCCTATTGCGGGCCGGAAGCGGACATGGCGGCGGCGCCTGAACGCTTGGCGCAGTGGTTGGGAAAGTAGCAGGCACCTACCCGGACCGCCGCTTGCGTTCGATCTGTTCCACCTTGGGCCAGATGGATTTGAACAACGCTTCACGCAGCGAGATATCGCCACGATCCGCCGGCGCGTAATCCGGGTGCAATTCGCGTGCGAGTACGCGGCGGAGCGCGTCAAAGCATTGGCGGTCCATCTCATCGGCTTCTTCGGTCAGCATCCGCGCTTCGGCGGCCAAGGCGCGGCGCTTCCAGGCTTCGCGTTCGGCGATCAACAAGCGGCAGGCATCACGGAGCTTCTGCATATTCTCCCGCTCCGTCATCAGAACGCGGGCGGCTTCGCGCAGTTTGTCCATTAACTGCTGCTGGTCTGGGTCACTCGCGGGGGTGGCTGGGGCAGCGAGATTCAAGGTTTCCGGCGGCGCTCCGGGCGCCGCAGTGCCGCCACGGCTGAGCACGGTGCCTTTCCCGGGGCTGGATGTGCTGGGTTTGCGCGCCGCAGGCGGGCCTTCAACACGCGCAACCGGCCACCAGCCGTCATCCTGAATGGCACCCACAACGCGCGATCGCTCCATCCGCTCAAGATAGTCGAGCGCCAAGCTCCAGCGGATGCCAAGCCCATCGGCCAGGGTGCTGGTATTGATGCGTGGTTGGCGGCGCACATAACGCACGGCTTCAGCATAGCTTGGAATCGGCATTTTCCACCATCGGGCGACCCAGGCTGGATCGCTTCTCGTATTTTCGCGCTGATCGATTAAGCATCCGTGAAAAGCCTATTCGCTGGCGCCAAGAAACTTAACCTGCATGGATTTCGGGGTGATGACTTCTGGCGCAAACAGCGGCGGAAATGCTGTTGTCACCCAGTGGTGCGATCCATGCTTGCCTTTCCCAATCCCAAACTGCCCCCGCCCGCCACCAGCCTTATAATGTGGTGGGCCGATCCACGCTGCTGTCGGGAACCAAAAGCCAAGGCTGGGCAATAAGCCCGGGCGCAAATTTGCCGCTGACTATCTACGCGCCAGATCCGGCAGAAGCTTTTTGCTGAATGGCTTGGGTGGCGAAAGCATCTTTGTGTCAGGCTGCGCTTCAAGCGGCGGGGAATTGCATAAAGCATCCAACCGTCGCTGACTGGCGGCATTGTCTTCTTCGATTTCGATGCGCGCTTCAGCCGCCTGGGCGCGGTGTTTCCAGGCTTCCCGTTCAGCGATCAGAAGGCGGCAGCTATTGCCAAGCTTGAGGTTTTTTTCACGTTCTTCTGCCAAGGCACGTATCGCCTCGTGAAGCTTTTCCATCAGAAGCCGCTGCACGGGATCATTATTGGCGTGGTTAAAGGAGGCGGCGGCGGCCTGCCCTTCCATTCTTTCCAGCGCTGCAGGCGCGCTGTTTGCCGGCGTTACGGCTTTTTGTGCTGGCGCAGCGGTGGGTTTACGCGGCGGGCTGAAGGTTTCCTTGCGGAGCACAGGCCACCAGCCATTATCCTGCATGTCCCCGACCATGCCCTTGCGCTTCATTTCCTCCAGGAAATCGAGCGCCAGGCTCCAGCGGATGCCAAGGCCATCCGCCAAACTGTTGGTGCTGATTCGTGATTGGCGGCGCACGTAGCGCACAGCATCATCGTAGGAAGCAGGCGTCATTTTCCACCATTGGTGATCCTGGTTGATCACATTTGGCAATCTTTCGTCTATTTTCCTTAAGTTTTCGTGAATGCTGTGACAGATGGCTCCCGCGACTTTACCCTGCGCTAATCTTGGCGGCCCGTACCACATCGGCCCAGGCGGCTGTTTCGCGTTCCATACGCGCAGCCAAGGCTTCCGGTGTGGAAGGCACCACCAGCGCGCCAGCATCAAAGGCGCGTTTGCGGATGGCGGGATCGGCCAGAACCTCATTCAGTTTTTGCGCGAGCAGCCGCGCCACGGGTTCCGGCGTGGCACGCGGGGCGAATAGGCCGAACCAGACATTGAGATCGAGGTCGGCCAGCCCTTCTTCCTTCGCGGATGGAACATTGGGCATGCCGGGGTGGCGTTCATTGGAACTGACGCAAAGCGCGCGCAGCTTGCCATCCGCGACCAGGGGTGTGAGTGGTGGCGGTGAATTCATGTAGAAAAGCACGCGCCCTGCTATCAGGTCGCGAATGGTCTCGCCAGTGCCGCGATAAGGCACATGCAGCATGTCAATGCCCGCGCGCAGCTTGAGCAATTCCGCGCCCAGATGATGCATGGATCCAACGCCGGCGGACGCATAGGTCAGATCGCCCGGCTTTTGCTTGGCATAGGCGATGAACTCCCGCATCGAATTCACCGGCACCGATGGGTGCGTCACGAAAAGCTGCGGCGTATCGGTGATTTGCCCGATGGGGATGAAATCCCGCGCCGGCACGATGCCCCCCAAAGTGCCAACCGCAACACGCCCGGTCATGGTGCCGCAATAGCCGCAAAGCAGCGTGTGGCCATCGGGGCGCGCTTGCAGCACGGAAGTAAGCCCCACCACATCATTCCCGCCAGGGCGGTTTTCCACGACCATGGAACCGCCCAGGGCGCGGCCCAATTGATCGGCAATCAGACGCGCGCTGAAATCTGTGCCGCCGCCAGCGGGGGAGGGCACCACCAGCGTGATGGGCCGATTGGGGAAGGTATCCTGCGCGCTAACCACTGCCGGCGCGCCGAGCAAACCAAAAGCCGCGCCTGTCACTGTGCGGCGGGAGAGCTTCTGCGTCATTGTCTTGCCCCTTGTCTTCAAACGGCGCCGGCAGCGGTGACGCCGCCATCCACGATCAGTTCGGTCCCCGTGATGTGTTTGGCTTCACTGGAAACCAGGAACAGCACCGCATGGGCAATATCCCAGCCATCGCCCATTTTACCCAGCGGCACCTGCGCATCGCGCTTGGCGATCAGTGCGGCGGCGTCATTGCCGCCCAATTGCCGCACCAGCCGATGTTCCACCAGCGGTGTGTGCATCAGCCCCGGCACCACGGTGTTACAACGCACGCCCGCCTTGGCGTTTTCAATGGCAACGGATTTGGACAAGGCGACAATGCCGTATTTGGTGGCGCTGTAGGCGACATGCGGGCGCGCCGCCTGCATCCGATAGCCCGCGATGGAGGAGATATTCACAATCGCAGCACCCGGGCGCTTCTTTAAATGCGGGAGCGCGAATTTACAGCCCAGAAAGGCTGATTTCAGGTTGAAATCCACCTGGCGATCCCAGACCTCCTCCGGCATGGATTCCGCGCCGCCGGGATGCGATCCGCCAACATTATTGACCATGATGTCCAATTGGCCATAACGCGCGACACAGGCTTCAACCGCTGCTTGGAAGCTTTCGGAATCAAGCACGTCGCAGATATGCGAAGCCGCTTCCCTGCCTTCGGATTTGATGAGGCCGATGGTTTCCTCGACAGCGGCAGCGTTGTTGTCCAGGCCGAATACCGTGGCCCCCTGGCGCGCCAGAAGCACGGCCGTTGCCTTGCCATTGCCCCAGCCGGGACCAACCGAACCCGCGCCGGTGACGATGGCGACCTTGCCTTTGAGACTGAGCATTGATTTTTCCTCCGACCTGCTTTGACGGGGAGCATCCGCGCTTCACGCCGTGTCGTCCAGACCCCCTGGCTGCGAGCGCTTGGGTTTTGCGTTAAGCTGCGCCAGCCCAAACCGGAGGCCCCTTAGATGGTTGCAACCCTTGTGCGCAGCCGCGCCATGATCACCAAAGCCCTTTCCGCGACAGCCTGGGAGGAAATGGCCGATGGCGCGCTGATCCAGGAAGATGGCATCATCACCGAAATCGGCACCTATGATGACTTGCACCGCAAGCACCCGCAAATCCCGGTGGTGGGGTCGGGGCGAGAGGTGATGTTGCCCGGCTTCGTCAATGCGCATCACCATGTCGGGCTGACGCCTGTGCAATTGGGCTCCCCCGATATGCCGCTGGAGCTTTGGTTCGTCACGCGCATGGTGGCGCGCAATGTGAACCCTTACCTCGATACGCTCTATTCGGCTTTTGAGATGATCGGGTCTGGCATTACCACCGTGCAGCATTTGCATGGCTGGGCGCCGGGCAAGCTGCCCGATGTCGAAAAACGCGCAGGCGAGGTCATTCGCGCCTATGAAGATATCGGCATGCGCGTTTCCTATTGCTTCGCGCTGCGGGATCAGAACAGGCTTGTGTACCAGGCGGATGAGGATTTTGTCGCCAGCCTGCCACCTGAATTGCGCGGCCCGATGCAGCGCTGGTTTGATCGTTTCCAATTGACGCTGGAAGACAATCTGGACCTATTCCGCAACCTCCATCGCAGCCACAACGCCAAGCGCCGCGTGCGTGTGCAATTGGCACCGGCCAATCTGCATTGGTGTTCGGACAAGGCCTTGGCGGCGATGGGCGAAGTGTCGCGCAGCAATGATGCGCCGATCCATATGCATCTGCTGGAAACCGCTTATCAGAAGGAATATGCGCGCCGCCGCGGTGGCGGCACGGCGGTGGAATATTTGGATCGTTTCGGCTTGCTCGGCCCGAACATGACCCTGGGCCATGGTGTTTGGCTGAATGAGAAGGATATCGATCGGCTGGCGGAAACCGGAACCTGCATCTGCCATAATTGTTCATCGAATTTCCGGCTACGTTCCGGTGTCGCGCCGCTCAATCGGTTTGAGGCCAAGGGAATCAATACCGCGATTGGGCTTGATGAGGCCGGCATCAATGATGACCGCGATATGCTCCAGGAATTGCGCCTGGTGCTGCGCGCGCATCGCGTGCCTGGCATGGCTGAACATGAGGTACCGGGCATTGGCCAGGTGCTGCGCATGGCAACGGTTGGTGGGGCGCGCACCACATCCTGGCGTGATGGCCTTGGCACGCTTGAAGTCGGCAAGGGCGCCGATTTGTCGCTGATTGATTGGGATAGTATCGCTTATCCCTATTTGGATGAGCTGACCCCAACGCTGGATGCTGTGGTGCAGCGCGCCAAGACAAGCGCCGTGCGCGCCGTGATGTGCGACGGCGAAGTGATTTATCAGGACGGCCGCTTCACGCGGGTTGACCGTGACGGCGCCTTGAAGGCGCTACATGATGATCTGAATCGCGCTTTGGCGGATGATGAGGTGGAACGGCGCCAACTTTCCAAGGCGCTGCTGCCCCATGCGAAGTGCTTTTATGCCGATTATATTGATCCGGCGCGGCATGAACCCTTCTATCGGCCGAGTTCACGGGTTTGAGGTGGCGATGATGTGATGTCGGGATGCTTGGGGCGAGGCGGGCATTTGGGGCTGAAGCTGGGTCCAGCCGAGCCGTTGGCTGGCATTTTTGACCAGCGCTGGGACGCATTCGGCGGGCAGTCATCTGTCTGCCCCGTCCTAGGATGAGGGGACCTTCCCGGCATTGCTCTGCATGCCTTAGGATGGCGTTGCGCATACGCCAAACCCCATGGAAGGAAACCGTGTCCAATGAACGCCATCAAGCAAACCATCACGTCAGGCAAAACCGCAATAGGCACGACAGCAGGGCCGAATATTGATGTCTCGGTGCTGGCGGATGCCGGCTTCGATTTTATTCTGTTCGATACCCAGCATTCGCCCTATGAGATCAAGCAGCTCGCCCCTTCCATCCAGGCAATGCGTGGCAAAAAGGCAGCGCCCCTGGTGCGCGTTGCCGCCAATCAGGCGGATCAAATCTGTTTTGCGCTGGATGCCGGCGCGCGCGGCATTATTGCGCCTATGATCAATACGCGTGCCGAGGCCGAGGCGATGGTGCGGTCCTGCCGCTACTACCCTCTTGGCAATCGCAGCAATGCGGGCGTGCGCGGCGAATGGGGCGATTTTTCGAATTACCGCGACTATCTGGATACGGTGAACAAGGAATTGGTCATTGTGCCCATGATCGAAACCAAGCAGGCGCTGGAAAATCTGGATGCCATCGCATCCGTTCCCGGTGTGGATGTACTGCTGATCGGGCCCTCTGATCTTTCCATCGAATTGGATGTGCCGCTGGATTATGCCTGCGACATCTATCAGCGCGCCTTGGACAGGATTGCGTCAACCGCCGCGAAGCATGGCATTGCCGCCGGCATGTATTTCATCCCGCCGGGCATGGAGCCGAATTTCTTCGTGGATAAGGGCTTCAAATTCTTCACCATGCCCTGGGGTCCCTGGGCCAGCGCGGGTATCCAGAACGCCATTGGCGGCATCAAGCGCTAAGGCGGGGTTGCCCTGGGCTCCAACCGGCGCGCTAGGTCACAAACTTATAAAGGGGATTCCTTGGGCGAGCGAGTTGTGATTCAAAGTCCGGGGAGGACTTTGGATGCACGCTCGTCGGTACGAACTGACGGATTTCGAGTGGTCTATTATCTCGCCGCTGTTGCCGAACAAGCCCAGAGGCGTCGCGCGCGCGGATGACCGCAAGGTGCTCAACGGCATCTATTGGCGTCTTCGAACTGGCTCTCCGTGGGCTGATATCCCGGAGCGTTATGGCCCGACCACGACCTGTTACAACCGGTTCGTCCGCTGGCGGAAAATCGGGGTTTGGGACACGATTTTCGAGGCGGTTTCGAAGGCTTATCGCGGCGACCTTCAGATGATCGACTCCTCTTCCATCCGGGTGCATCAGCACGCCGCGAACGTCAAAAAAGGGGGCCGCAAAACGCCGACATCTCCACGTCTGGGGACGTCACTGCAATCCGATGCATGGGGCGCTCGCGCGGCGGACTGACGACCAAAATCCATGCGGTGGTCGACGCTGACGGCAATCCGATCCGGCTGAAACTGAGCGAAGGCCAAGCCCACGACGGACGAAGCGCCACCGACATGCTCGAGAACATCGGCCCCGGCCAGACTTTGCTGGCAGACCGAGGTTACGATAGCGATGCCCTCCGTCAAAAACTCGCCGATCGCGGTGCGTGGGCCAACGTCAAACCCATGCCAGGGCGCGTCAACATCCCCGTCTTTAGTCCTTACCTTTATCGGTTCCGGAATCTGGTCGAGCGAGTCTTCAACAAACTCAGGCACTTCCGCGCCATCGCCACGCGCTTCGAAAAGCACGACGACAACTACCTCGCGCTCGTCAAACTCGCAGCAGCCAGAATCTGGATGCGGTTTATGAGTCGGTGACCTAGGGCAGGGCGGCAAGCACGGCTGCCGCCGCGGCTTCTGAAGGCGCGCCTTGTGGCGCGCTTAACTTGGCCAGGGTTTCAGCGAAGCCCTGGCGCTGCGCCGCAACCGCCGCGCTATCCTGCAGCAGGGGCAGCAGGGCGGTGGTCAGTTTTTCCGGCGTGCAGCTTTCCTGAATGCGTTCCGGCACCACTTCCCGCGCGCAGAGCAGATTAACGAGTGAGGCATGCGGCACCTTGATCAGCCGTCGCGCAATCGCCGCCGTGATGGGGTTGACGCGATAGGCAACAATATGCGGCACGCCGGCCACCGCCATCTCAAGCGATGAGGTGCCGGATTTGATCAACCCTGCGCCATTTTCCTCCGCTGCCGCAAAGGCGTCATGCTTATCGGCGATGTCTTCCACCAGAATGGGCGCCGCCGGCCATTGCGCCGCCGCTTCCCGTACCAAGGGCGCCACGATGGGCGAGACGGGGATCACCGTGCGCAGCGCCGGGTTTTGCGGCAGCACGGCCTTGAGCGTCGCGCCGAAAATCGGCAGCAAGCGCGTTGCTTCAATGCGCCGGCTGCCTGGCATGATGATCAGCGGGCGATCGGTAGGCGCCAATCCATGACGGGCACGGAAACGCGCGGCATTGCCCTGATCCACGCCGCTTTCCAGCACGGGGTGGCCCACGAAAGTCACAGGTATTGCAGCCGCTTCGAAAAACGCTGGCTCGAACGGGAGCAGGCACAGCAAATGGTCAATCTTGTGCCGCAGCTTTTTCACGCGCCCCGGTCGCCAGGCCCAGACCTGTGGGGCGGCGTAATGCATCACGCGGATGCCTTGCGGCTTCACAGCCTTTGCAATGCGCATGGTGAAGCCAGGGCTATCAATCGTGACCAGCAGAGCGGGCTGGCGGGCGAGGATATCGGCTTCGGTTTCCTCAAGGCGACGGTTCAATTGCCGGATGCGCGGCAGCACTTCCAGCAGGCCCATCAGCGCCAATTCGCGGTAGGGAAACAGGCTTGCCATGCCCTGTTCGGCCATGCGTTCGCCACCAATACCGGCGAAGTGCAGATCAGGCCGCGCCTTGCGCAAAGCCGCGATTAAACGCGCGCCCAGCACATCGCCTGAAGCCTCTCCGGCGATGATATAGATTAGCGTCATGCGAAGCTGGCGGGCTTGGGGGAGGCAAAGGGCGCCCTTGGCCAATCGCGGTGATTAAGCACAGCGCCATCACGCCGCACGGCTTCAATCAAACTAGGATCAAGCCTGCAAAACACCCAACCCGGCGCATCCATGGTTCCTTCGGCCAGGATGCCATCGGCCGGAAAGCCGCGATCCATCGGCCCGAAAACCCCGGCGCGGCCATGATTCACGTCCAACGCCGCAGACCACGGCGCTTCGCCGACTGTCGGTGTAATGGCAACATAGCATTGGTTTTCCAAGGCGCGCGCGCGGGCCGAAAAATGCACGCGGTTGAAGCCAGCAACGCTATCGGTGCAACTGGGTGCCAGGATCAGCCAGGCGCCGGCCATGACTTGCACGCGCGCATGTTTGGGGAATTCGATATCGTAGCAGATCGAAATACCGATCCTGCCCCAGGGCGTGTCAAACACATTGGGATCGGTGCCTTGGCTAACGCCCCAGCGTTCCGCCTCAAAACGCGTCATGGCGCGCTTTTCCTGAAAGGCGATGCGCCCTTCCGGCGTGATCAAGGGCGCGCGATTGACGACGCGGCCATCGGGTGCGCGCATCGGCAAGGTGCCGGGCTGTAGCCATATGCGATGCCGTTTCGCGGCGTCTCGCATTACGGCCAGAATCTCCGGTGCGGCGGTGACCATGGCGGCAAGCTCAGCGGCTTCCGTCGCCTCGCTACCATTCAGCCCAGCGCCGAGTTCCACCGCGGCATATTCCGGCAGCACCAGCAAATCCGCCTGCGCGCGGCCTGTTTCCAGCCAGTGATCAAGCGCCTCGGCGAAATCCGCGATGGAGGCCGGGCGGCCCACCGGATATTGCAACAGGCCAAGGCGGATCGGCTGGGCGGGGTTCATGAAAGATGCTTGATCCAGAAGGAAAGCACATGCGGCGTTTCGCGCGTGTCATCTACTTCGCGCCAGGACATCACCGTTGAGATATCCGGGCGCGCTTCATAGCCGCGATTGCGCCAGAAGCCATCAAGCGGTGTGTAATCGCATGGGCGGCGCGGGTCATTTTCATTGCGCACAACGGCGCAAAAGGCCGCTATGGAAAGCCCAAGCCGCCGCGCATGGGCTTCGCGTTCCTCAAAAAACCGCACGCCGGCACCCTGGCCGCGATATGCCGGCAATAAGACGCTTTCACCAAAATAGCAGAGTGTGGTGGCATCCAGCCCCGCATTGGCCCAAGAAGCGCGGAGCTTTTCACTGGCTTCCTGCCCTGGCTGGCAGGTTGCCATGCCAACCGCTTTCCCTTCTGCGTTATTGGCCGCGACCACCAAGGCGCCCGGGCTTTGCGCATAGGATGCGAGGTAGCGTGCCTCATGGGCTGCATCGCCTTCGTAAAGATACGGCCATTCGCGAAAGACATGAATACGCAAACCAGCCAGGGCATCCAACCGCGCGGTGAGCGCTGCGCCAGAGAGGGTTTCGTAGGTCAAAGGGGCAGAGAGCATGGCAGGCTATTAGCGGAGAATGGCGCGCGGCGGAATCATGTTGCGCCAGCGGCAAGCGCGGCCTTGTCACTCGCCGCTTGCAGAAAGGCGGCCAAGCCTTCTTCCACCACGGCGCGGTCCAGATCGCGCAGGATAAAGACGATGCGTGAAGACCTGTCATGCCCTGCCGGCCAGGCGGCAAGGCGTTCCGGCGGGTGAAACACATGCTGCACGCCATGCAGCACCACCGGCCGATCTTCCCCTTGCAGGTTCAGAATGGCCTTCATCCGCAAAACGCTGGCGCCGCGGGTGATGGCGAGCATTTCAAGCCAAGACGCCAAGCCTTCCCAGGGGAGGGGTTCGGCGAAGGTCAGGCCGAAGGCATGGATGCGCGCGTCATGGCGGTTTGGGTCGTGGTGATGGCCATGATAATGGTGGTGATGCGCGGCTTCCGCCGCCAACCAATCCGCGACCTCAGCAATCTTGGCGCTGGGATCAAAACCGTCCGCACCAAACAGGAATTCCGGCGCGATATTGCCCGCCACAACGCGCTGGATTGGTGCGCCGGGATTGAGCACACGAAGCCGCGCTTCAAGCGCATTTATCTGATCGGCGCTTGCGATATCCGTCTTGCTCAGGATCAGCCTATCCGCCACGGCGGCCTGCTTAACGGCTTCGATCTGGGCGTCCAGCGTGGCAGCGCCCAGCTCTGCATCCACCACGGTGACAACCCGATCAAGCCGGAAGGATCGCAGCGCCACCGGGTCGTTCATCAGCGTTTGCAGAATGGGGGCGGGGTCAGCTAGGCCCGTAGTTTCAATCAGCACGCGGCGTATTTCATGTCCGGCTTCGGCCTTCAGCGCCAAATCGCGCAAGGCGCGCTGCACATCGCCGCGAATGGTGCAGCAAAGGCAGCCGGCATTGAGCAGTACGGTATCTTCATCAAGCTTTTCGACCAGCAGATGATCGAGCCCTATTTCGCCCAATTCATTGATCAGCACGGCGCTGCCAGCCATTTCCGGATGCTTCAGCAATCGGTTCAGAAGCGTGGTCTTGCCCGCGCCCAGAAAGCCAGTCAGCACCGTAATGGGAATGGGGTTCATTTGCGGTAAAGTGCTTCCGGGTCCATCAGCGGCGCGGCGATATTCACCAGAGCCTCACCGCGCGGGGCGCGGTAGAAACAATTGCGCCGCCCGGTATGGCAGGCGACCCCTTGCTGATCCACCAGCAGCAGGATGGTATCGCCATCACAATCCAGCCTGAGATCCACCAGCCTTTGCACCTGGCCGGAGCTTTCGCCCTTGCGCCAGAGCGCCTTGCGGGAGCGCGAATAATAGCAGACCCGGCCTGTGCTGAGCGTTTCAGTCAGGCTTTCGGCATTCATCCAGGCCATCATTAGCACTTCACCCGTATCATGCTGCTGGGCGATGGCCGGGATCAGCCCCGCCGCATCAGGCTTCAGCGCGGCAAGCAAGGCTTCGCGGGCAGGGGCAGAGATAGGGGTGGCGATCTGTGGCATTGTTATCTTATAACACTCACGACTTCTGTTAGGAAGCATCATGCACGGGGCCACTCATCATTTGACAGCGCTGGAAAGGGCCGAGGCGCTTTGCCAGACGCGCGGTGTGCAGCTTACGCCACTGCGCCGCGATGTGTTGCGCCTGGTGCTGGAAGCGGAGGCACCGATTGGTGCCTATGCGCTGCTCGATCAATTGAAGGCGAGCCGTCCGAAGGCTGCACCGCCCACTGTCTATCGCGCGCTCGATTTTTTGCTGGAACAAGGGTTGATCCATCGGCTTGAACGGCTGAATGCCTTTATGGGCTGCACAGAGGCGCTTGAAGGGCATGATCATGATCACGATCATGCGCATGATCACCCGCATCAATTCCTGATCTGTCGCGGCTGCGGCGCAACGCGGGAGATTTCCGATCATGCGGTAGAGGCAGCAATTGCGGCTGCCGCGGCGCGCGGCGGTTTTTCAGCACCGCGAGCAACCGTGGAGATTGAAGGCCTTTGTGCCAAATGCGGCGCGGCCAAGCCTTAGGCTATCGCATAATTGAATTGTCCGAATTGTTCCGTCCCTATTAGACTTTTTTGATATTGGGAGCGGGAGAATGTGATGATGGTTCGTCTGATTGGTCGCACCTTGACCGCCGGAGTATTGGCACTGGCTTCGTGTGCGGCTTCAATGGCGTTGGCACAAAGCCCATCCATCAATGGCGATACCTTCACCGCCGGCACCACGGGTGCATTGGCTCGGCTATGCGGGGCCAATGCGCAGGAAGCAGCCTATGCGGCGGCGATTCATTTCTGCCATGGGCTGCTGGTGGGGTCTGGGCAGACCAGCGACATGATGCATAAACGCCAAGGCACGCGCCCTGGTTTCTGCCTGCCGACACCCTCCCCAACGCTTGACCAGGTAGCGGCGAGGTTTGTCGCGTGGTCGGCGGCCAATCCTCAGTTTGATGGGACGCGGGCGGCGGAGGGGCTGATGCGTTTTGCAGCGGCGCAATATCCCTGCACCGCAACCTCGGCGCAGCGTTAGGCAGGGCCTGATGTGCGGATGGATCCACCAGGGGAGAGGGGCATTGGCACGGCCGGCTTTGCTGGCCTTGCTGTGGCTGATCCCTTTCTTTTCGCATTCAGCTTCGGCGCGTGAAGGCTTGCGCGTGGCTGACTTGCCGCGCGATTTCCAAAGCTGGGCCATCTGGCGCGCTGATGACGCAAGCCTTTCCGAAACCGCGAAAGGGCCGTTACCAGGGCAAGCTTTCCATGGGGCAGATTTTTGCTTTGGCGCCATGCTTGATGCCGGGATGGGGCAGGGTATCGTTGGGGGGCTACCGCTTCATGGCATGGCCTTTTGCCCAATTATTTTTGTGGGGTTTCGCACTGCTGGCCTGGAAGCCCGCGCCATTAAGCCAGTCAGCGGTGATCGGCCAATCACCAATGTGCCGATTATTTCGCAAACCATGTGTTCGCCAGCCATTCGTCAGCGATAAGGATACTTCAATGATCAAGCCATGGAAGTTCTGTTTGGCGGCCACCGCTTTTTTTGTCCTTTCCGGCTGCGCGGACATGACAGATAAGCAGCGCAGCACCGCGATTGGCACTGGGATTGGCGCGGTTGGGGGGGCGGCAATTGGCTCCTTTTCCGGCAATGCCGGATGGGGCGCGCTGATTGGTGCGGGCGCTGGCGCGCTGGGCGGCTTGGCCGTTGGCCAAGCGCGAGAGAATGAACAACGCGCCTATCAGCGCGGGGTGGAGACAGGGCGCAGCCAGCGATGAAGCCCTATAGGGCCACCCTTCTGATGGGTGGCCCCTTGCAAACCGGATTACTTCGGCAGCGTCGCCAAACCCTGCGTCAGATCAGCGATCAGATCGCCCACATCTTCAAGCCCGATATGGATGCGCACCGTGTAGCCGCCCAAATCAGGGCTGGTCGCGGTGCGGGTGATAAAGCCGGTGGTGGGTAAGGCGAGGCTTTCAAACCCGCCCCAGGAGGCGCCGATACCAAAAAGCTTAAGACTATCAATGAAATTGAAGATCTCGGCTTCCGTATAGCGCGGCTTGAACACCACACCGAAAAGGCTGCAAGCACCGGTGAAATCCCGCTTCCACAAGCCGTGTTGCGGATGGGATGGCAGGGCAGGGTGCAGGACGCTCAGCACTTCTGGGCGGCTTTCAAACCAGCGCGCCACTTCAAGCCCGCTTTTTTCCTGCTGCCTTAGGCGAATGGGCATGGTGCGCGCACCACGCAGCGCCAGCCAGCAATCATCAGGTGCCGCGAAATGCCCCATCTGGGAAGCGGCACCGCGCACAATTTCATAATTCTTTTCGCTATTTACGGTGATGGACCCAAGCAGCACATCCGAATGCCCGCCAACATATTTCGTCAGCGCCTGGATGGAAACATCCACGCCATGCTGGAAGGGCATGAAGTGATGAATACCCCAGGTATTGTCCATCATCACCACGCAGGCGGCAGCATGCGCTGCGCGCGCAATGGCTGGCACATCCTGTACTTCAAAACTATGGCTGCCAGGGCTTTCGGTATAGACAACCTTAGTATTGGGGCGGATCAGCGCGCGGATGCCAGCTTCATCAATCAGCGGATCGTAATAGGTAGTTTCAATCCCCCAATCCTTGAGCAAGCCATTGCAAACATTGCGCGCGGGGCCATAGGCGGAATCCGGCATCAGGCAATGATCGCCGGTCTTCAAATAGGCCATCAGCGGTACCGTCACGGCGGCCAGGCCGGTGCCCACCAGCACACAGCGCGTGCCGCCTTCAATTTCTGCCACCACATCTTCCAGGGCGTATTGCGTGGGACCGCCGGCGGTGCCGTAGGTCATCACGCGGTTCCATTTATCCTTCTGGAAGGTCCGGCGAGATTCGGAATCAGGATGCAAAACGGTGGAGCCGCGATGCACCGCAGGATTGACGAAACCATGTGCGCGCGTGCCAGCGCGCCCGGCATGGGACATGCGGGTGGCGAAGCCATGCCCGTGTTTGGCGTTGTTGTCGGCCATATCAGCTACTCTTTTCCTTTTGGGTTTCGGGCCTGCCGGCCCATTCGGTCCAGGAACCATCGTAAATCGCGGCATCACCAAGCCCGGCCTGCTTCAGGCCAAGTGCAAGGATGCAGGCAGTGACACCTGTGCCGCAGCTTGTCACGATAGGTTTGCTGCCATCCGCACCGGCTGCGGCAAAACGCGCGCGGAGCGCAGCCGTATCCTTCATGGTGAAATCGGCATTCAGCAATTCATTGAAAGGCACGCTTTTGGCGCCTGGCATATGGCCGGAAGGCAGGCCCGGGCGTGGTTCCGGCGCGGTGCCATCAAAACGGCCTTTGGTGCGCGCATCCAGGATCAGCGCATTGCCTTGCGCAATGATGCGCTTCACGTCGCCAATACCCTTCACCAAATCGGCGCGAAAATCCGGCGTGTAGCTGCTGGTGGCGGCGGGTTTCGCATCGCCGCTTTCGGCGGCGCGCCCTTCGGCCAGCCATTTCGGCAGGCCACCATCCAACACGGCAGCCTTTTCATGGCCAAAGAGCTTCATCAGCCACCAGCCGCGCGCTGAGGATTGCAGCCCTTTCTGGTCATAGAAAATCACGCGCGTTGCATTGCTGATGCCCATCTCCCCCATTAGCCGGGCGAAACGGCTAGCCGTTGGCGCCATATGCGGCAGATTGGTGTCGGGATCGGCCACCACATCAATATCAAAAAAACGCGCGCCTGGGATATGCGCTTCGCGATACTTGGTCAGGCCATCAAAGGGCTCATTCGGAAGATATTTGGTGGCGTCGAAGACCATCAGATCAGGCGCGCCAAGTGCCTCGGCCAGCCATTCGGTTGAAACCAAATCATGCATGGATCAATCCCCCACCAGCACCAGGGAAACGCGGCGATTCTGCCGGCCCTTGTTTTCGATTTTCGTGACCTCAACGCGCCCGATTTCGCCAGTATGGCGCACATGCGTGCCGCCACAGGGTTGCAGATCAATCGGCGCATCAGCGCTGCCAATACGCACCAGACGAATGCGCCCGGCACCGCGCGGCGGCTGCACGGAAAGCGTGCGCACCAGGCCGGGATTGGCATCAAGCTCGGCTTCCGTGATCCATTCCTGCGTCACGGGATGATTGCCAGCGATTAGTGCATTCAGCCCTTCGGTCAGGCTTTCCTTCGTCGGCGGCTCGGGCAAATCAAAATCAAGGCGCGATTTCTCAAGCCCGATCTGCCCGCCCGTCACGCCAGCGCCGGGGATCAGGCTGCAAAGCAGATGGAGCGTTGTGTGCATGCGCATCAGGCGAAAGCGCCGCGGCCAATCAAGCGCGAGCGTGATTGTCGCGCCTTGTTCCGGCAAGGCAGCGCCGGCTTCCAGCACATGAAGCACGGTGTCTTCCGGCCCCTTGGTTGTATTGGCGATCCGCGCCTCGCCACCCGGCCAGCGCAGCATGCCGGTATCACCGGGCTGACCGCCCGCCTGGGCATAGAAATTCGTGCGGTCCGTGATGATCGCCTCGGCCGAGGCGGCCAACACCTTGGCGCTGATTTCGGCGGCATAGGCATCTTCGCGGAAGATCAATTCAGTCATGCTTTTCCTGAGCGTTACCCTGATGGGACAGGCTAGGCCAGAAAACGCTGAAACAAAACCTCTGCCGCTGGGGAAGTTTTGGGGATAGAAGCGCATAGCCAACCGCATGACACAGAACGATTCCCCGCCCCCCGATCCCGCCCGAATCAGGCGTGCGCGCCGCCGTGGCGTGCTTCTGGTTGTGCTGGCGGCGGCGAGCTTTTCCATCTCGGCAGCTTTTGCGAAGACCATTGGCACGGGCATCCCGGTGGCCGAAGTGATTTTTTTCCGCAATTTCTTTGCGCTGATCCCTATTTTACCTGTGATCATCAGCGCGGGGGGGCTTGCAGCGCTACGCATGCGAAGCCCCGGTAGCCATGTGCTGCGCATGATTTTCGGCATGATGGGGATGGTCGGGTCCTTCTACGGCTATGTCCATCTGCCCTTGGTGACCGTAACGGCTCTCGGCTTCACGATGCCGCTGTTTCTGACGCTGCTTGCCATACCAATTCTGGGTGAAAAGGTTGGTTGGCGCCGATGGCTTGCGGTTTTGGTTGGATTCTGCGGCGTGCTGCTGATGGTGCGGCCCGAACAGGGCACTACGGATACACAATGGCTGGCACTCGGGCTGTGCCTTTTGGGTGCTTTGGCCTGGGCGCTTGCCATGATCACCATCCGCAAAATGGGTGAGGCCGGCGAAAGCGGCGTTGCCATTGTGTTTTGGTTTGCGTTTTTTTCTTCGATCCTGGCTGGCATCTTCATGATCCCGGTCTGGGTTTGGCCAAGCACAACGCAATGGGCGTTGCTTGCCGGCATTGGGCTGGTATCCGCCATTGCGCAGATTATGATGACCAATGCCTACCGAACCGGAGAGGCTTCGCTACTCGCGCCCTTTGAATATTCCGCCATCATCTGGACCACGGCGCTTGGCGCCATGATTTGGGCGGAAATGCCGGATGCCTGGGATTTCCTGGGCATCCTGGTGCTGGTGGGGGCGGGGCTTTATATTTGGTACCGCGAAATAAAGCTTGGGGTGAAGCGCTAGGCCCTATATCCCCCAATGTGCGCGCAGGCTGGCGGCGGCATGTTGCAGCACCAGATCGGATTTTGGGATAAAACGGCCCATGGTCAGGCAGGCATGGATCTGATCCGCGACATGCAGATGCGTGACATTGACACCTTCCTCATCCAGACGCTTGGCGTAGGCAATGCCCTCATCCACCAAAGGATCAATCCCTGCCGTCATCAGGAAGGCCGGCGGCAGGCCAGCAAGTGACGGTGCGCGCAGTGGCGAAGCGCGCCAATCAATGCCCTTTTCATGGGGGCCGAGGTAATGCGCGATGAACCATTTCATGACATCGCGCGTCAGCACCAGGCCTTCGGTGAAACGATCATAGGATGGCGGATTGCCTGCCATATCGGTGACTGGATAGAACAAAACCTGATAGTCAGGCATGGGCAGTTCGCCATGCAGGGCCATCAGGGCGAGCACAGCAGCAAGGTTGCCGCCCGCGCTATCGCCACCCACCGCAATTCGCGTTCGGTCTATGCCAAGCCGCTTCGCTTGTCGGCAGATGTAGCGATAGGCGGCTGCGGAATCCACGACTGCGGCCGGGTAGCGATGTTCCGGCGCCAGGCGGTAATCAATGGCAATAACGCAGGCCTGTGATAGATTGGCCAACCGCCGACAGACTTGGTCGTGGCTATCAAGATCACCAATAACCCAGCCGCCGCCATGCATATAGACAAGGCAGGGCAGGGCGGCATCGGGATCAGTGCCGAAGCCGCGATAGCGGCGCAGCCTTATCTTACCGGCGGGGCCAGGGCATTTCAGGCCTTCCACCAGCGCGACCTCAGGCGGGTCTGGCTGCATCACGCGGCGGGAAGCGGCAGAAACCTCCCGCGCTTCGGTCGGTGTCAGCGTATTGAAAGCCGGGCGTTTGGCTTCCTTGATCAGGTTCAGGACATGCTCGGCGCCTGCATCAAGTGTCATGTGAATTCCCCCTATTCCGCCGCTGCTGCGGGCTGTGTTGAGCCGCCGAAATGAAAGCCGCGATAGCCATCATTGGCAATTTCATCGCAGAGAACACGATAATTTCCAACACCGCCGACATAAGGCATAAATAGCCGTGGCTTGCCCGGTACATTGGCGCCCATATACCAGGATGCCGCACGGGGATAGAACGTACGATGCGCGACCGTATTGACTTCCTCTACCCAGGAATCTTCCGCGCCCCGATCAGCTTCAATGATCGACTTGCTCTTGGCCTGCATTTGCGTCAGGCAATCCATGATCCAATCCACATGCTGTTCGATGGACACGATCATGTTGCTAAGGACAGAAGGGCTGCCCGGCCCCGTGATCATGAACATATTCGGGAAACCCGCGGTCATAATGCCAAGCAGGGTGCGCGGCCCGGCCTCCCATTTGGCATTGAGGCTTTCACCCGCGCGACCCTTGATATCCACGCCAAGCAAAGCCCCCGTCATGGCATCGAAGCCGGTGGCGAAGACAATATCATCGCATTCATGCAGCGTGCCGCCCGCTTCAATCCCGGTAACGGTAATGCGCGTCATCGGCGCTTCATGCAGGTCAATCAGCGAAACATTGGGCCGGTTATAAGTTTCATAGTACTGCGTATCCACACAAATTCGTTTGGTGCCAATTGGATGATTTCGCGGGCAAAGTTTCTCGGCCGTGGCGGGGTTCTTCACCATTTCACGTATTTTCCCGCGTACATATTCCGCCGCCGTGTCATTCGCGGCCTGATCCAGCAGCAAATCGCGGAAAGAACCCATGAAGGCTGTGCCGCCCACGGCCCAACGCTTATCATATTCCGCTTTCCGTTCTGCGGCGCTGACGGACATGGCAGGCGTGTCACTCAGGCCATAAAGAATGCCCGTTCGCATCATGCGTGCCTTTTGGCGCAGATTGGCATAATCGCGCTTCCAGCCTTGTTCATATTCATCATCCATTGGGCGGTTGCGCGATGGAATGCTGAAATTGGGCGTGCGCTGAAAAACCGTGAGCTGGGCTGCTTCTTCTGCAATCACGGGGATGGATTGAATGGCGGAAGACCCGGTACCGATCACCGCGACCCTCCGGCCAGTGAAATCCACCCTCTGGTGCGGCCAATAGCCTGTATGGAATTGGCGGCCCTTGAAATCAGCAATGCCGGGAATGTCGGGCAGGCGGGCCGCGGAAAGGCAGCCCGTCGCCATGAAGAAATAGCGCGCCGACAGGCTTTCCCCGCGATTGGTGATGATGCGCCAAAGCCCTGCTGCGTTATCCCAGGCTGCATTGGTGACACGGGTTTCAAAACGGATGTCACGCCTCAGATCGAAGCGTTCCGCAACATGGCGCGCATAAGCCAAAATTTCGGGCTGCGCGGCAAAACGTTCAGGCCAACGCCATTCCTGCTGTAATCCCTCGGAGAAGGAAAAGGAGTACTGCATGCTTTCCACATCACAGCGCGCGCCGGGGTAGCGGTTCCAATACCAGGTCCCGCCAACATCATCCGCCGCTTCCAGGCATAGGGCAGGGTTACCAAGCCCGCGAAGGCGATGCAGCAGGTAAAGCCCGGCAAAACCCGTGCCAACAATAACAGCGCCGTGATTTTCCTGCGCCATATTCTTCCTCCAGGGCCTAGTTCTGGTGCCAGCGGAAAGTGTTGCTCTGGGACTGTCAAGGGCCGTAAGCCGCGCTATGCTACCCGAAATGCTTCAAGGGGAAAGTCCATGGATAAAGGTTTTCAGCTTGGCGATCTGACCATTCAGCGCGTTGTCGAGGAAGAAAGGCCTATCTTCGACCCGCTGACCTTCTTTCCGAACCTAACGCCGGAGTTACTTGCGGAGAATCAGGAATGGCTGGAACCCAAAGCGCTTGATCCGGCGACAGGCAAGCTGATGCTTTGCATCCAATCCTGGGTGGTGCGCACGCCGCACCATAATATTCTGATTGATACCTGTGTTGGCAATGACAAGACACGGCCGAACCATCCTTTTTGGCACCAAATGAAAAGTAATTCCTATATGCGTAATCTGGCTGCGCTTGGGCTCGGCGTGGGTGATATTGATTTTGTTATGTGCACCCATTTGCATGTCGACCATGTGGGCTGGAACACGCGGCTTGAAAATGGCCGTTGGGTGCCAAGTTTTCCGAAGGCGCGCTATCTTTTTGCGAAGGAAGAATACGCCCATTGGGAATGGGAACATGCCAAGGCGCCATCGCCGGTCTTTGCTGATAGTGTGCTGCCGGTTGTGGAAGCAGGACGCGTTGATTTCGTGACCAATGATTATCAGATGAATGATCTCGTGAAGTTGGAATCCACGCCAGGGCACACGCCGGACCATGTTGCGGTACGCTTGGGCAGAAAGGGCGCTGATGCATTGGCGACCGGGGATTTGATCCATTCGCCGCTGCAAGCCCGTTATCCGGAAATTTCCATGCGCGCTGATAGTGATCCCGTGCAGGCGGCGGCCACGCGGCGGCGGGTGCTGGAATGCGCCTGCGATAGTGCAACGATCATGTGCTTTGGGCATTTTCCTTCGCCATCACGTGGGCTGATCAAGCTTTGGGGCAATGGGTTCCGCGCTGAAGCGGTGGATTGAACCATGGGACGGTTTTTGACGCTCCTTGCTGGGCTGGTGCTGCTGCCGGCTTTCGCCTTCGCACAGCCTGCCTGGCCCAATCGGCCCATTAGCCTGATTGTGCCTTACCCGCCGGGCGGCAGTACGGATAATGTCGCGCGGCCCTTGGTGCAGGAATGGGGCAAGGTACTGGGCCAGACCGTAGTGATTGAAAATCGCGGCGGTGCGGGCGGCACTATTGGTGCGGATTTGGTAGCCCGTGCGCGGCCCGATGGCCATACGCTGTTGCTTTTCCCGACGGCGATTTTTACCATCAGCCCGCATATGATGCAGCTTCCTTATGATGTTGACCGCGCTTTTGTGCCGATTGCCCGCGTGGCGGCTTCCGATGCTTTTGTGATCATCCATCCTTCCGTTCCTGCGCGACATATTCGCGACCTTGTAGCATTTGCGAAGCAAAGGCCGGGTGAATTGCGCTTTGGTTCGGCTGGTAACGGCACGATCACGCAGTTGCAGTGTGAGATTTTCGCCGAGGCTGCGGGCATCAAGCTTGAACACGTGCCTTATCGCGGTTCCGGGCAGTCCTTCATTGATCTGCTCGCCGGGCGTATTCAAATGATTTGTGACCCCGCCGCGCTGCCGGGTGTGCGGGATGGCCGGTTGATTGCACTCGCAAGTTTTGGCGACCGGCGCCATGAGGAATTCAAGGATGTGCCGACCTTGATGGAATTGGGTTTGGCCGAACGTGGCGCCATGTCCTGGTTCGGGATAGCGGCGCCAGCAGGCATAGCGCCCGAAGTTCAGGCGCGCATCATTGCCAGTCTTCAGGAATCACTTCGGGCGCCGACAGTGGCATCCGGCATGGCGGTTGGTGGGCTGCGTCCGGCCTTTGAAACGGGCGAGGCCTTCCGCCGGCGCATTCAAGAAGATCGCGCTGTTTTTCACGGCGTTATCGAAAGAACAGGAGCGAAGGTGAACTGACATGGAACACGTAACTGTCGTGGATGAGGGCCCGATCCGCATCGTCACGCTGAACAACCCAGACAAGGGCAATGCCATCAGCAAACCGATGGGGGAGGCGGTACAGGCCGCCATGCGCGAATTTGAAGCGCGCGATGATTCGCGCTGCGCGATTATCACCGCTGCCGGCACGCGCGCCTTTACCTTCGGTGCGGATGTCTCCGACCCGCCCGAATTGTGGCGCACCATTCCAAGCGTTGGCTATCGGCCACTCAAGCCGGTGATTTGCGCGGTTGAAGGTTGGTGCGTGGGCGGCGGCATTGTGCTTGCCATGATGGCCGATCTGCTGGTCTGCGGCAGAAGCGCGAAATTCTATTATCCCGAAGCGAAGCTTGGCCTGACGGGCGGCATGATTGCAGGCCTTGTCAGCCGTATTCCGCATAAGATTGCCATGGAAATCATGCTGCTTTGCCGTACCGTTGAGGCGGAGCGCGCAGCCTCAATCGGCTTGGTGAATGAGGTGGTGGAAGACGGCAAGGCGCTGGAAACCGCGAAAGCCTGGGCGATGGAACTTACCGGCATGGCACCCATGGTTGTTGCGGAATTGAAGCGCATGGTGACCGAGGAAATCCTGCCGCGCGGACCTTCCGAGCAAATGGCGATCCATGGCCAGCGCATGGGCGCCATTCGCGCGTCTGAGGATTTTGCCGAGGGCAAGGCGGCCTTTCGGGAAAAGCGCCCGCCGCGTTTTCGCGGGCGCTAATCCAAAAAAATATTAGGGGAACATGGCAACGGCACGAATGGGGCTTGCCGTGCCGCCCCTGATTTTCAGCGGGAAACCGATGAAGGTGAAGCGCCCGCGGCCAATCAGCTTATCCAGGTTGGTAAGGCATTCCATATGCGTGATACCACGCTCAGCACAGGCCATATGGGCCTGGAAATTCAACTCACCTTCTGGTGCGGGGCTGATCGCCTCCACACCGAACATGCCAATGCCGCGATCCGCGAGCCAATGGACGGATTCCAGCGCGAGGCCCGGAAAATCGTGCAAATAGCCTGGCTTGCCGAGAAGCCTTTCATTTGTGGCCATCCAGATCAACACAGTATCGCCCTTCTGGATTTCCTGCCCTGAGGCCGCAAGCGCTGCCTCCATTTCCTTGACCGTGATGGCGTGCTTCAGCGGCACATGGGAAAGATCGAGACAAATGGCGCTGGTGTAGAATTTCTCGAGCGGGATTTGTTCTATTGAAAGCGCGTCCGGCCGCGGATCAAAATGCACGGGTGCATCCACATGCGTGCCGGCGTGATCTGACATGGACAGATAAAGCGCTTGGCTGGTGAAGGTGGTATTGCCCGCCACCTTCTTTTCGGAATGATCACCCCAGACGGTCATCACCACAGGCGGGTGGCTAGGATGCGTCTGCGTGCGATGAAAGATTTCACGGCTGAGATCGACAAATTCCATGAAAGTTTTCCCTGCTGGTCTATGGATTAAAGATTGATCCCGCGTATGGCGTTGATGATGGCGTCCGTCACCTGATCCGTGGCGGCCTTGCCGCCTAGATCTGGTGTCAGCACATCGCCGCGCCCGGTCACCAATTCGACTGCGTGCATCAGCTGCGCTGCCGCCGGTGCTTCGCCCAGATGTTCCAGCATCATGGAAGCGGTCCAGAAAGCGCCGAGCGGATTGGCAATGCCTTTGCCGGTAATATCAAAGGCGGAGCCATGGATCGGTTCAAACATGGAAGGGCGTTTGCGTGAAGGATCAATATTGCCGGTAGCACCTATCCCGAGCGAACCGGCCAAGGCGGAGGCCAAATCAGACAGGATATCGGCATGCAGATTGGTGGCGACCACGGTATCCACGCTGCCGGGCTTCATCACCATGCGCGCGGTCATGGCATCCACCAGCATTTTCTCGACAGTCAGTGCTGGGTATTGCGCGGTTATCTCAGCACAAACCTCATCCCACATCACCATGCCGTGGCGCTGCGCGTTGGATTTCGTCACCACCGTCAGATGCTTGCGTGGGCGTGCCATCGCGATTTCGCAGGCATGGCGGCAAATGCGCGCGACCCCTTCGCGGGTAAAAACCGTCACATCCATTGCAACTTCAATCGGCAAGCCGCGATGCGCGCGCCCGCCAACACCGGCATATTCTCCTTCGCTGTTTTCCCGCACAATCACCCAATCAATCTGCTCACCCAGATCAGGCCGCAATGGCCCCTTGATGCCGGGCAGAAGGCGCGTTGGGCGCACATTGGCGTATTGGTCAAAGCCCTGACAAATCGCCAAGCGCAATTCCCATAAAGTTACATGATCAGGAATGTCAGGTGCCCCCACGGCGCCGAAGAAAATGGCATCAAAGCCTTCAAGTTGCTTCAAGCCATCTGCCGGCATCATGCGCCCGGTGCGCCGATAGTAATCGCTGCCCCAATCGAAATCCTGGAACTCCAGCGAAAATCCGCCATTCTTTTCAGCTAGCGCCTGCAGAACACGGCAGCCCGCCCGGATGACATCCGGCCCTATGCCATCGCCACCCATGGCGGCAATCCGATAAGTTTTCATCACAAGCACTTTCCTTTCACGGGCGCCTGAGGCGCAAATCCAAGCCGCGCGCAATCCAGGCGGCTTCAATGGCATCCAAATCCGTCCCACCGGAAGGATTGGCCTTGCTGGGGCGCGAAGCTAGCCCGGGTTCGGCTTGCACGCGCCACAAGCCCAGCAGACGGCGCAGTTCCACAAGTGGCGCCGCGTGATCATCAACGCGCAGATTGATATCTGGGAAGTCCTCAGTCGTGGTCAGCACCAAAGCTGCGGATTGCCGCCCACGCTTGTCGCCGCCCGCAGCCTGACCGGCATCAAGCGCGGTGATCAACCGTTCCGGCAACGCAAGCCCCGTGTTGCTACGGAAACTATCAAAACTCGCCTGCACCACCGCAGCGCCCGTGAGCATATTGCCGGCCACACTGAAGCCATCACCGCTGAGATGCCCGCACCATTCAACACAATTCGCGCCCGTCCAGGCAGCGTTGCGGCCATGGCAATCCACAGCATGGATTTGGCGCAATCCTTTGCCTTCATCACCCACAAGCGCCGCTTCAATGGCCTTGGCGGGTGAGAGGCCGCGTTCCAGGCCTTGCAGCACGGCAGGGCCAAGATAGCGATTGCTCATGGATTGGGTGCTGACAGCCCCAACGCCCGATTTCAGAAACGGGCAGGTGGCGCCAACTGCGATATTGCAGGTGGTAACCGCGACGGCGAAGGCGCCCGTGGCCGCGTCATGCGCTACGATGGACCAAGTCATATGGCGGGCCTCCACAAGAATGCAGGCAGGTGTAGCCTTGCGGGAAGACTTGCAGAAAGCCCATTGTGTGCCAAATTAGGAAAAAACAGGGGGTTTCTTGCCATGAACATGTCGATTTCGCGCCGTGCGCTTGCCGGCCTTGGCCTTGCTTCAGTTTTGCCTGCCGGGGTTTCTGCGCAGGCCAATTGGCCGGACCGTCAGGTGCGCCTGATTGTGCCCTTTGGTGCCGGCGGCGCGGTTGATACGCTTTCGCGCTTGGTTGCGAATAATTTCGCAGCGCAGGCCAATGGGCAGACCATGGTGGTCGAAAACCGCTCTGGCGCGGGTGGCGCCATCGCTGGTGCCTTCGTCGCGCAAAGCCGGCCCGATGGCTATACGCTGATGATGGCTGATCTTGGTGCCAATTGCATTGCTAAGGAATTGCAACCGGCGCTGAATTACGACCCGATGCGCGCCTTCACGCCGGTTTCGCATTTGGTCAATCTGCCGATTGTGGTGATTGTGCCCGCCAATCTGCCTGTGCAATCACTTGCGGATTTGCTTGCGCGCGCCCGCGCCCGCGCCGACGGTATTCAATATGCCTCACCGGGGGTTGGCCATGTCAGCCATTTGGCCGCCGAGCTTCTGGGCCGCCGTGCCGGCGTGAAGCTGACGGCCGTGCATTACCGCAGTGGCGCTGATGTCATGCGAAGCCTTATTCAGGGCGAGACGGAATTCTCCTTCCCATCGGTTTCCACGGCGCTTCCCTTCATTCGTGAAGGCCGCGTCCGTGCACTTGCGATCGGCACGCCTGCCCCGGTTGCGGCGCTGCCAGGCGTTCCTGCGGTTGCAGCAAGCTTCCCTGGTTTTGAAGCCATGACATGGCATGGCATTGTCGGGCCTGCGGGCATGCCGGATGATGTGGTGGCGGCTGCCAATCGCGCCTTCCGCGCCGTCATCACCTCAACCGAGGTGAAGGAGACTGTGCAGCGTGTGCAGGCGGCTGAGGTGATTGCCTCAAGCCCTGCTGAATTTGCTGCCCTGATCACACGCGATCATGCGAAATGGACGCCGGTGATCCGTGAGGGAAATATCCGCGCCGAGTAAACCCCGGCGCGGCCAGCGCATTCAGCAACCAAGCTTGTCGGCCAAATCCTCAAAGCTGGTTGCGATTGCACCCCAATCCTGTTCGGCCTTCGTATCGGTTGCCTGGTCTGCCCCATGTTCATTGGGGCGGAGCACAAAAGCTGTCGAAAGGCCGCTTTTGCGCGCCGCGGCCAAATCCCCATTATGCGCGGCGACCAGTGCGACCTGCGCGGGCTTCAGGCCCAGAATATCGCAGGTACGCAAATAGGCTTCGGGCTGCGGCTTATAGGCTTGCGCTGCCTCAGCCCCCAGAATTGCGTCCCAAGGCATGCCGGCGCGCTTCGCCATATTCGCCAGCAGCAAAATATTGCCATTCGATAATGGCGCGATGAAATGCTTGGCCTTCAGGCGGATCAGCCCCGGAATGGTATCGGGCCAGGGGTCAAGCCGGTGCCAGGCGCGGTTCAGCCAATCAAGCTCATCAGCCTTGATGCCCGCGGCACTGACGCCAAAATCTTGCAAGACGACATCAAGGTTTTCCCGATGCAGCACATCAAGCCGTGTGAAGGGCCGGCGGCCGCTGCGCACTTCTTCCATGGCGGGTTGGTAGCGCTTGCGCCAGGCATCGGCGAAGCGATGCGGGTCAATATCGCCGCGCCCATGCCGTGCAAGAAATGTCCTTGCGTCGCGTGCGATGCCGTTCCGCCAATCCACCACTGTGCCAAAAACATCGAAGACCAGGGCCTTCACTTCGGGAAGCGCACTCATGCCACGGTATCCTTTTCTGGCTGGGCCCATTTTGCCTCGAAATCCCAGACTTCAGGGAAGCCCATCAATTCAGTCATCTTCTTGAAGCCATAGGATTCGCCAATCGCCAAGCTATCGCCGGCATTCTTCAAATGCGCATAGGCGCGTTCCAGCGCGGCGGCGGCTGCCAGAAAGCCAATGGCCGGATAGATTGCCATGGCATAGCCAATTTCCTGCAAGCGCGCGGCGGGTAGAATGGGGGTACGGCCACCTTCCACCATATTCGCCAGCAAAGGCTTCGAAATCGCCTTGCCGATGGCGCGCATTTCATCCTCGCTCTCAGGGCTTTCGATAAAAACGATATCGGCGCCGGCATCGCCATACATGCGCCCGCGGCGAATGGCTTCTTCCAAGCCGAGTGTCGTGCGGGAATCCGTGCGCGCGACAATCAGGAAATTCGGATCGCGCCGCGCTTCGGCGGCGACCTTGATCTTCAGCACCATTTCTTCAGCGGGGATCACGCGTCGGCCCGGTGTATGGCCGCATTTTTTGGGCATTTCCTGATCTTCAAGCTGAATGCCTGTCATGCCGGCGGCTTCATAGCCAAGCGTTGTGTGGCGCACATTCAGTAGCCCACCATAGCCCGTATCGGCATCCGCTACTAAAGGCGTTTTGCAGCCGCGTGCCATGGTGCCCATGCGCGCGACCATATCGGCATAGGTCGCAATGCCGGCATCGGCAACACCAAGCGCGGAGGCTACAGCGCCGAAGCCCGTGCCGTAAATGCAATCAAACCCCATGCCATCGGCAACCTTGGCTGAGATCATATCGAAGACACCGGGGGCAAGGATGAAGCGCTTCTCGGCAAGCGCCTTGCGGAGTGATGGATTGGCCATGAGAATTCCTTACTTTGTTTATTGTGGGCGGATATGGCCGGCGGCACTGGCCGCTTCCCAGATGCGATCATCGCGCTGCATGGCTTCAAGCAATGCAGAGGGCGGGCGTAGATCGGCTTCAACGCCAAGCGCCAAAAGTCTTTTCTTGAAGGTCTCGCCAGCGAAAACTGCGCTGATGGTGCGGTGGATACGATCCACCAAAGCAGGCGCCATACGTGGCGGCCCCAGCATGGCAACCCAGCCGGAAAGATCAAAATCGCGCACACCCTGTTCCGCGGGTATGGGCGCATCCGGGAAGAAGGGCGAACGTGTGCCGGTGGAAACGGCCAGCACACGCACGCGCCCTGTTTGCATATGCGGCATGGCGCTGACCGTGCTCGTCCAACCACTTGGCAAATGCCCTGCCACGATGTCATTCATCAGCGGCCCACCGCTGCGATAGGCGATATCGGGCATTTCCACGCCCGCGCGCCGCGCCATTTCCTGACCGATGAAGGAAGACAGCGCTTCGGTTGAACCGGTGCCAACCTTGCCCGGATTGGCCTTGGCATAGGCCAGCATGGAAGTGAGCGAATCAAAGGGCTGGTTGGCGCCCGCGACCAGCACCATGGTGTTCCGCGTAAGCATTGCAACCGGCGTGAAATCGCGGATTGCATCATAAGGCATGCTGGGCAAATGGTATTTGTTCATGACATGTGTGGAAACCACGACAAGCAGCGTATGCCCATCAGGTTCCGCGCGCGCCACGACCTCGGAACCAATCACGCCTGCGGCACCCGCACGATTTTCGACGATAAAGGGTTGGGGGAGAGTGTTGCGCATGGCATCGCCAATTGCACGGACCAGAATATCCGTGCCGCCACTGGCCGCATAGGGGACCACCACGCGCACTGGCTTGGTGGGCCAAGCAGTATCTTGCGCTTGCGTCACGCCTGTCAATGCGCTTGCAGCCAAGGCGCCGAAAAGCGCGCGTCTTTCCATGTTCATGCCGTATTTTCCTTCAATCCACACGTGCGCCCGTGGCCCGCACGATCGGCACCCATTTATCAAGCTCTGCCGCGATAAAGGCCCGCGTTGCCTCCGGCGTCATGCCATCCGGGATGGTATTGCCAAGCTGGATTAGCCGATCCCGCACTTCAGGTTTGCGCAGGGCAGTGGCGATTTGCTCATACAGAAACTGCCGGATTGGCAGAGGTGTACCAAGCGTTGCCGACCATGGAGTCCAGGTGGTTGCCTGGAAGGCCGGCAAGCCGGCTTCGGCCGCGGTTGGCACATCGGGTGCCATGGGTGAACGCGCCGGCGTGCCAATGACAATGCCATTCACCGTGCCGTTCTTGATATGCTCCGCCAGGAAGGAAATCGTATCCGATTGAAAACTGATGCGCCCTGCCATCAAATCCTGAAAGGCTGCGGCTGATCCGCGATAGGGCACATGGGTTGCGGGCACCCCCAAAAGATGCAGCAGCAGCGCCGAGGAAATATGCCCGGTCGAACCATTGCCGGATGATCCATACAGCACGTTACCGCCACCAGCCGCGACGGCCGCACGAAATTCCGCAAGTGTGCGCACATTCATGGAAGGATGTGTTGCAAGCACAATCGGTGAATGGCTGGAAATGGTGATGTGATCCACACCCGTCAGCGGATGGATACGCAAGCGGTCGCCATAAAGCCCGACATTCAAGGTATGAGACCCCAGCGCGCCAACCAGCAAGGTATAACCATCCGGAGCTGTCTGTGCGATGGTTTCAAAGGCGACCGTGCCACCACCCGAAGGCCGGTTTTCCACGACGAATTGCTGGCCCAATTGCTGCGAAAGCGCTGTGGAAATGAGCCTTGCGTTGATATCGGCATTGCCGCCGGCGGCGAAAGCCACAATAACGCGTACAGGCTTATTCGGATAATCCGTGCCTGGCGCCTTGGGCTGTGCCCAGGCTGGTAGCGCCAGAAACGCGGCCAAAGCCGCCGTCAGAAATGATCTTTTCATTCTTGTCTCCCGATTTCTTTAGCCGATGGAATGTTCCAAGACGCCCACGCGTTCCACTTCAAGCTTTAGCCTATCACCGGGCTTCAAATAGCGCGGCGGGTCGCGGAAATGCCCAACGCCGGCAGGCGTGCCGGTGGCAATCACATCTCCAGGTTCCAGCGTCATGTAACGCGACAGAAAGGCAATCAGCGCCGAGACGGAAAAAATCAGATCGCGCGTATTGCTATGCTGTACTTCTTCGCCATTCAGCCAGCATTTGACATCAAGCGCCCAGGGTTCACCAACTTCTTCCGGTGTCACGATCCAGGGGCCGATTGGGCAGAAGCCATCCATGCCCTTCGCGAAGGATGTCATAGCGAGCGGTACGTCAAACTGAAACTCCCGCGCGCTGACATCATTCAGCACCGTGTAGCCGGCGACGTAATCCAAAGCGATACCTTCAGAAACATCACGCGCGGGCTTGCCGATCACGACGCCAAGTTCCACTTCCCAATCGGGCTTCTTCACATCGCGCGGAATTTTCACCACCGCCCCAGACCCAATGACGGAGCTTGCGGGCTTCATGAAAATGCGCGGCATTTCCAGCTTCGGGCCGCCCACTTCCTTGGCGTGATCAACGTAATTTCGCCCAACCCCCAGGATCTTACCGGGCTTGAGCGGCGCCAAAATCCTGGCGCCTGCAAGTGGTTGGCGCAGTCCTGCGTTTTCCGCCCGCGCGGCAAAGGCAAGCGCACGACCAGCCTCAGTCATCGCTGCTTCATTGCCTAGCAGCGCCACCATATCGGCGGGGATGATCTCATCGCTGCGATCAGCCTCATCTGCCGCGCGCATCGCGGCCGAAAGGGCGGGGCGAAGTGCCACCAGCTTGTCACCCAAAATGCCGCCAAGGGCCGGGCCATGAGCGCCCTGAAAAGTCAAAAGCTTCATGCTGCCAGCGCCGCGTAATCCAGTGTTGCCATGACTTGCACGCGCAGTATGTAGCGATCTTCACCGGGCACATAATCCGCGACTGCGTTATGCATGGTGCCGATATTGTCCCAGATCAGCACATCACCTTCCGACCAGTCATGAGTATACAGGTATTTGTCCTGCGCCTGATGCCGGAACAAATAATCCAGCAACGCGTCCGATTCCGGTTGCTCCATACCCTTCACATGCATCGCATAGCCGCAATTGCAGTAAAGCACAGGGCGGCCTGTAATTGGATGGATTCGTACCATAGGCTGTTCCACGGGCGGCTTCTTCGCGCGCTGTTCGGGCGTGAGCGGGCCGCGAATACTGCCGGGGCGCTGGCGCATCATATCCCAGAATTTGCTGAAATCGTGAACAGCAACGCGGCCTTCAATGCGCGCCTTTACCTCAGCCGGCAGATCGGCGTAGGCGGCGTGCATATTGCGGAACTGAGTTGCCCCCAGAACCTTGCCATCGCGGCGTGGCACGCGTTTGGCGTGCAGCATATTCGCCAGCGCGATTTCCTTTGAATAGGACATATCCGTATGCCAGCCCTGGCCGGCATCATTCAGCCCCAAGGGTTTGCCCGCTTCATCCTTCATATTGGATAGGATCATCACTTCCGGCAGGCCTGGCGCGTGGAACAGATTGGCGACATTCACTTCCAGATCGCCAAAACGCTTGCCGAAGGCAGCCACTTGCGGCGCATCCAGATCCTGCTTCGGAAAACACAGCACGCCATATTTGCCCAGCGCCCGCAACAGCTTGCGGAAATCTGTGGGCGAGGCAGCCTCGCGCAGATCAATATCCTCAACCCGGGCGCCAAGCCCGGCATTATTGGGGGTGATTTTCATGCTGGCATCCTCCAGAAGCGCCAAAGGTGATGCCCAGGCCCCTTGGCGTCAACCGGGTGCTTCCCTGGGGCCACGGGTTGCGTCAGGATGGCCCGATGGAAACGCAATCATCCAAGCCGGCGCCGGTCATCATCGGGGGCGGCATTATTGGCCTGTGCATTGCCTGGCATTTGGCGCGGCGCGGGCTGAAGCCGCTGGTGCTGGAAGCGGGCAAAGAAGGCGCTGCCTATACCGGCAATGCGGGCGCCATCAGCCATGGATCGGTGGCACCACTCGCCATGCCGGGCGTGCTGGCGCAAGTGCCGAAAATGTTGATGGATCCTGCCGGCGCGCTGCATATCCCTGCACGCTATTGGCTGCGCGCCATGCCCTGGCTGCTGCGTTTTTTGGCGTCTGCTCGGCGCGAGAAGGTGGAATCTGCCGCCGTTGCGCTTTCCGCATTGCTGTTCTCGGCACCTGATCGGCATCGTGAAATTCTGGCGGCCGAAGGGGCGAGTGACCTGATCCGCGAAGAAGGCCAGATGTATCTCTACCGGAATGAGGAGCAGCTCGCGAAGGACAATGCATCCCTCACGCTGCGCCAGCAGCATGGGCTCAAGGTGCAAAAGCTGGTCGGGCCAGCCTTGCGCGAATTGGAACCGGAAGTGTCCGAGGATTACCAGATCGGCCTTTATTTGCCCGATCACGGGTCCTGCGTGAATCCGGCGCGGCTCGCTGCCGTGGTGGCCAATGGTGTGCGCCGTATGGGCGGCGAGATTCGCAGCGTTGAAGTGCAGGCCATTCTGACCGAGGGCAAGCGCGTGACCGGTGTGCGCTGCGCCGGGGAAGATATCGCCGCCGATCAGATTGTACTCGCCGCCGGGGCGTGGTCTGCGCGCTTGCTGGCACCGCTTGGGCTGAAGGTGCCTTTGGAAACCCAGCGCGGCTATCATGTGATGCTGCCGGATGCGGGCGTGCGTGTTGGGCGCGTGCTGTCGCCCGCTGATCGCAAGGTCTTTATCAGCCCGATGGAAGATGGCTTGCGCGTGGCGGGTTCGGTTGAAATCGCCGGGCTTGATGCACCGCCCACAGAAGCGCGTGCCAGGTTGCTTTTGGGTGATTTGAAGCAGGTCTTTCCGAAGGCCCGCACCGAAGGCGGCAAGATTTGGATGGGCCATCGGCCCTGCCTGCCCGATAGTGTGCCGGTCATGGGGCCGGTGCGTGATTGGCAGGGGCTTTATTGTGCCTTTGGTCATGGGCATTTGGGCCTGACGGGATCAGCGCCGACCGGTGCGTTGATGGGCGCTTTGGTCGCGGGCGAAAAGCCCAATTTCGATTTCTCGCCCTTCGCGGCGGAACGCTTTGCTTGAGGGGGGATGTGATGGGACAGGTTCAAGGCAAGGTTGCGCTGATTACCGGTGCATCGGCGGGCATTGGTGCCGCTTGTGCGGAAGCACTCGCCGCCGAAGGTGCCAAGGTGGTGCTGACCGATCTGGATGATGCGCGGGGCGAGGCAATGGCCGCAAAGCTGCGTGATGCCGGGCATCAGGCGCTTTATCTCCATCAGGATGTGGTGGATGAGGCGCGCTGGGCGGAGGTGATCGCCGCCATTGAAGCGCAATTTGGCCGACTTGATGTGCTGGTGTCCAATGCAGGTATCGCCATCATGAAGCCGCTTGTTGATATGTCATTGGCCGAATGGCGGCGGCAAAATGCGGTGAATATCGATGGCGTTTTTCTATCTGTGAAATACGCCATTCCCGCCATGCGTCGCGCAGGGGGCGGTTCCATCATCATGATGTCGTCCATCGCCGGCATCCGCGGTTCCGCCGGGCTGGCGGGCTATTCTGCCAGCAAGGGCGCTGTGAGGCTTTTTGCGAAATCCGTTGCCTTGGAATGTGCCGGCGCGCGGGATGGCATTCGCTGCAATTCCGTCCATCCTGGCGTCATTGAAACCGATATCTGGCACAAAATGCCGCAAGGCAGCCCCGATGGTCGCAATGCGCCGATTGATCCGCGCCAATTGGCGGCAAATATCGTGCCCATGGGTGAAGCCGGCACGGCAGCGGATATCGCCGCCGGTGTCGTATTCCTGGCTTCCGACGCATCGCGCCATATGACAGGCAGCGAATTGGTGATTGATGGCGGTTCAACCGCTGGCCGCGCCGGCACCATGCCGCGGTGAGGAAAAGGATTTCACCATGAAAACCGCCCTGGTTACCGGCGCCGCGCGCGGCATCGGCCTTGCCGTCGCGAAGCGCTTCCTCGCCGAGGGTTGGAATGTCGCGCTGCTTGATATCAACGCGGGGCAATTGCGTGAAACCATGGCCGCGCTTGCTGAGCCCGCAAAGACCCTTGAAATGATCTGCGATGTCTCAGACCCGCCCGCCATCACGGCTGCGGTGCGTCAGGCGGCGGCGCGTTTCGGGCGGTTGGATGCGCTGGTGAATAATGCCGGCATTGCCATCTTCAAACCTATTCTGGAAACCACACCGGAAGATTGGGCGCGAGTATTGTCTGTAAACCTGACCGGGCCATTCCTCGCCGCGCAGGCAGCCGCACCGATCATGGCCGAGGCCGGCGGCGGAGCGATGGTGAATATCACCTCGATCTCCGGCCTGCGCGCTTCGACGCTCCGCGTTGCCTATGGCACCAGCAAGGCCGGGCTTGCGCATTTGACCAAGCAGCAGGCAGTGGAATTCGCAAGCCTTGGCATACGCGTGAATGCCGTTGCCCCCGGCCCGGTGGATACCGCCATGGCAAAGGCCGTGCATACGCCTGAAATCCGCGCGGATTACCACGACCATTTGCCGCTTAATCGCTACGGTCTGGAAGCAGAATTGGCGGAAGCCGTGTTCTTCCTATGCAGTGACCGCGCAAGCTATTTGACCGGCCAGGTGATCGCCGTGGATGGCGGGTTTGACGCGACCGGGATCGGGTTGCCGACGCTGCGGGCAGAACGCAGGAACCTTTAAGCCGCCAGCCGCAAAATCTCCTCCAAATCTGCTGCACCCCGCACGGGGCGGGGATTGGTGGCGACTGGCGCATCGCCGGTCCAGCGCGCGGCAAGGCCCGCGATTTCCGCCTCCGTAATGCCTTGCTGATGCAAGCGCGTCGGCAGGCCAAGCCCGGCGACAAAATCTTCAATCGCCTTGCCTGCTTCCGTGCCGCCAAAAATCGCGGCGATATCCGTCTGCCGCGCCGCATTCACTGGCGCATTCCAGCGCATCACCGCATGCAGCATGAGGCAGGAAGTGATGCCATGCGGCACGCCGCGCGCGGCACCCAGAATATAGCCAAGCCCATGGCTGGCACCGACCGGCACACCCGCCCAGCCGCCCATCACCGAAAGCCATGCCGCTTGCTGGCACAGCGCACGTGCGCGCAAATCCCCCGCCGCTTCAGCAACGCGCGGCAGTCCTTCCGCCAACATCAGCATGGCTTGGCGTGACACCGCATCGGAAAAGGGTGCGGGTTCAAGGGCGCACCAACGCTCCGCCGCATGATCCAGGGCGCGAATGCCGGAGGAGAGAAAAAGCTCAGCCGGCGTTTCCAAGGTCGCGCCGGGATCAAGCAAAACGGCGCGCGGCACCATCCAGGGATCAAGTGCGCGATATTTCCGCCCCTCAATCAAATCCGTATAACCGGCATGGGGCGCGAATTCCGCAGCCGAAAGCGTGGTTGGCACCGCAACCAACCGCGGCGCTGGCGCGGCGCCATCCCAAGCGCCCGGTGAGGCACCACGCGACACTGCCGCTTTGATCAGCGCCGCACGATCGGTAATGCCGCGCCAAACCGCAAGGCAGGCGACCTTGGCGCCATCAATCACCGAACCGCCACCAAGTGCCACCACCAATTCGGCGCGGCTTTCGCGCAGCAGCACGGCTAAAGCCAATACATCTTCAACCGGACTATGGGCGCGCATGGCAGCGCTTTCCGTGACCAGTCGCGTGCCAAGCGCCTCCCGCACACTCGTGGCGATGCGGCTTTTCGCCAGTGACCGCGTGGTGACCAGCGCAATGCGCGCGGTGGCGCCGATCTCGTCCGGCAATGCCTCCGATACGGAAACATCATGATAAACCCGCGCCTGGGCCGGCCATTGGTGCCGCATCGCCTTACCCCTTTGCCGCGGCGAAAAAGCGCGAGAAATCCGGCTTGCGCTTTTCCTGAAACGCCGCAACCGCCTCCGCCGCTTCCGGGCCGCGCAATAAGGCGCTGAAGGCCGCGAATTCCACCTGCATGTGTTCGGCAATGCGCGCCGCATCAGAACGCCGCAGCAGCGCCTTGGTTTGCGCCATGGCGGCGGGTGGCTTCGCCGCCAAAGCGCGCGCCTTGCCTTCCGCATGGCCCAGCAATGCCGCAGCAGGCACCACGGCATTGATGATGCCAGCGCGCAGCGCAAGGTCTGGCGTAAAAGCTTCGCCCAACATCAGCAATTCATTGGCGAGCAATTGCCCGCCGCGCATGGGCACCAGAAGGGAAGAACCGCCTTCCGGGCAAAGCCCCAAATCCACGAAAGGCATGCGGAAGATGGCGTTATCCCCGGCATAGACCAGATCACAATGCAGCAGCAGCGTGGTGCCAATGCCAATCGCATAACCAGCAACCGCCGCCACCACAGGTTTCGGGCACTCGCCAAGCGCCGCCAGCATTTCCCGCGCTGGTGAGGGAACCTCCGCCTGCTGTTCGCCGCGCGCCCGGAAATCCGCGACATCATTGCCGGAAGTGAAACAGGCATCGCCGCCCGTGATCATTACGGCACGGATGGCGGGCGCGGTTGCGGCCTCCCGCAGTGCTGCCGCCATCGCGCTATACATGGCGCGTGTCAGCGCGTTTTTCTTCTCCGGCCGGTTCAGGCGAATGATGCGAAGCCCCGCATCATCGGTGATCTCAATTTCGGGCATAGTTTTCCTCATGGGGCGTTGGGGCCATGCTCACCCGCCGCGCGGGTATCGGCAAGCCCGCCATCCCGTGGCATAACAGCCCCGAAATCAAAGCGGAGGAGAGCCCATGTCACGCAAAGTCATGATGATCACTGGCGCGGGGCGCGGCATTGGCGCGGCCACGGCGCGTATGGCCGCAAGCCGTGGCTACGACCTTTGCCTGACCTATCAACGCGATAACGCGAGCGCCGAAGCCGTGCAGCGCGATTGCGAAGCCGCCGGCGCCAAGGTGCTGCTGCTGCAAGGTTCGGTCGAGGATGAGGCGCATGCGGTTGGCGCCTTTGAAGCCGCGATCAAGCATTTTGGGCGTATTGATGTGCTGGTGAATAATGCCGGCGGGACCGGGCCCCGCGGGCGGTTGGAGACGATCACCCATGCCGGCTGGGCCGATACCATGGGCGCCAATGTCACTGGCCTTGCCATGTTCTGCCGCGAAGCGGTGAAGCGCATGTCCACCAAGCAGGGCGGTAAGGGTGGGGCGATTGTGAATGTTTCCTCCCGTGCCTCGGAACTCGGTAGTGCAGGGGAATATGTGCATTACGCCGCGAGCAAGGCAGCGGTTGATACGCTGACCATTGGGCTTGCGCGCGAAGTGGCGCAGGAAGGCATGCGGGTTAATGCGGTCAATCCTGGCCTGATTGAAACCGAAATCCACGCCCGTGGCGGCGCGCCGGATCGGCTGGCGCGGCTTGGCCCGCTGGTGCCCATGGGCCGGCCTGGCAAACCAGAGGAAGTGGCGGAATGCATTCTATTCCTGGCCTCAGACGCTGCTTCCTATGTGACCGCTTCTTGCATGCAAGTTGGGGGCGGGCGCTAATCCAGCACTTTTCCTTAACCGGAAAGGCTTAGGAACCGCCTTGTCATGACGGGACGACGCTTCGACGCAATGGTGATTGGGGGCGGGCTGGTGGGCTCCGCCATTGCCTGGGGCCTCAGGCGCGAAGGGTTGTCCGTTGCGCTTCTGGATGAGGGTGATGCTGCCTTTCGCGCAAGCCGGGGCAATTTCGGCCTGGTCTGGGTGCAATCCAAGGGCCTCGGCGCGCCTTGGTATCAGCGCTGGACACGACAATCAGCGGAAAGCTGGCCAGGCTTGGCGGATGATCTGGCGAAGCAAAACGGCCTATCGCTTGGCCTGTCACAGCCGGGTGGGCTGCATCTTTGTCTTTCTGATCGTGAAATGAATAAACGTGCTGAACGCTTGGAACAAATGAAGCGCGAGGCAGGCAATTACGGATTTGAATACCGCATGCTGGATGCGCGGGAAGCGCGCGACCTGCTGCCCGGGCTTGGCCCCGCCGTGGTGGGCGCTTCCTTCACGCCCTATGATGGCCATGTCAGCCCGCTGGCGCTGCTGCGCAGCCGGCATCAAGGTTTTACGGCGCTTGGCGGGGTTTATCTGCCCAATGTGAAAATCACCGGTATCGCAACGGCCCCGCGCAATTTCCTGCTGGAAACCAACCTCGGCACCATTCAGGCGGAACGCGCGGTGCTGGCCGCTGGGCTCGGCAATGCCAAGCTTGCCCCCCATTTCGGGCTGAAGGCGCCGGTGCGCCCGCAGCGCGGCCAGGTTCTGGTGACGGAGCGCACGCGCGCAGCCCTTCCCATGCCCACCACCACGATCCGCCAAACTGGTGAGGGCAGCATTATGCTTGGCGATAGCGTGGAAGAAGTCGGGTTTGACACACGCCAAAGCCAGCCTGTCATGGCTGAAATCGCCCATCGTGCCGCTTTGTGTTTTCCCTGGATCGGCAGGCTGAATGTGGTGCGCGCCTGGTCTGCGCTGCGCGTCATGTCGCCCGATGGACTGCCCATTTATGACTAGTCCGAAACCCTGCCCGGTGCCTATACGGCCAATTGCCATTCGGGTGTGACGCTCGCCGCCGCGCATGGCAAGTTGCTGGCGCCCATGATCGCGCGCGGCGCGCTTGATCCTTTCCTGGCGCCGTTTTCGGCAGGCCGTTTCTGATGTTCCGCACGCGCCCCGATCATCGGACCGAAACCGTGCAGGTTATTGTTGAAGGCCGCGCTTTGATGGTGCCGGAAGGCAGCAGCGCCGCTGCCGCCATTCTTCTCGCGGGGCTTGCTTCAATCCGTGAAACGGCGGTCTCTGGCAGTCCACGCTTGCCTTGGTGCATGATGGGCATCTGCTTTGATTGCCTGACCGAAATTGATGGTGTTGCCAACCGGCAGGCCTGCATGGTGCCGGTCGCGGTCGGCATGCGCATTGCCCGCCAGCATGGCGCGCGGGATGTACCGCGATGAATCTGGTGCCCGTGAAGGCGCCGCAAGCGCCGCGCAAATTTGATCTTGCCATTGTGGGCGCCGGGCCTTCCGGCATGGCGGCCGCGATCGCAGCGCGGGAGTTTGGGCTTTCCGTGCTGGTGGTGGATGAAAACGCGGCCCCGGGAGGGCAGGTTTTTCGTGCCGCTGAATTGGCCGGCGCTGATCCCGCCTTGGCGCGCGATATGGCGCCGGGGCTTGAATTGATTGCGCGGTTTCGCGCGCTTGATGTCACTTATCGCCCCGGCGCCACGCTTTGGATGCTTGACCCCGATACCGGCACGCTTTCGCTTTCCTGCCTGAATGAGACAATGGAATTCGTGGCAGAACGCATCTTGCTCGCAACCGGTGCGCAGGAAAGGCCCGTGCCTATTCCAGGCTGGACTTTGCCTGGCGTGATGAGTGCTGGGGCAGCACAAATTGCGCTGAAAACAGCGGGCATGGTGCCATCGGGCAGGGTGGTGCTGGCGGGGCAGGGGCCACTGATGTGGCTGCTGGCCAATCAATTGATCCGCGCGGGTGTCATGCCGGTGCTGGTTGAAACCCGCACCCAGCCAATTTTGCGCACGGCGCTTGAACAGGGCGGCATTTTCAGCGGCTTTGCGCAGCTCACCAAAGGGATTGGCCTGATTCTAAAGGCGCGTCAGTCCGGGATGCGCGTGATTTCCGGCGCACGCCATTTGCGCGCAGAAGGCGCGGCGCGGGTACAATCACTGCGCTTTGAAGGGGGCTTTGAGCCTTGCGATACGCTGCTGCTGCATGAAGGGGTCATCCCTTCGACGCATATTTCCATGGCGATCGGCTTGGAGCATTTCTGGGATGCGCGGCAGCTTTGCTGGCGACCCAGGCTGGATGTATTTGGTGCTTCCACCCATGCGCGCATTGCGGTG
>Ga0194134_10000984_pt1 | contig 40971 bp, 37 predicted proteins | sample TA2KigOff0mmetaG_FD_148602 | JGI IMG/M metagenome (GOLD analysis project Ga0194134, IMG submission 148602) | Freshwater microbial communities from Lake Tanganyika, Tanzania - TA2015056 Kigoma Offshore 0m | ecosystem: Environmental > Aquatic > Freshwater > Lake | place: Tanzania: Lake Tanganyika... | reverse complement strand
GTCATTGCGGATGCCGATACCGGCTTCGGCAATGCAATCAATGTTGTCCGCACCGTGGAGGAATATTGCCGCGCTGGTGTCGCTGGCATGCATCTTGAAGATCAGGTAGCGCCCAAACGTTGCGGGCATGTGGCTGGACGCGAGGTCATTGCGCGTGAGGAAGCCGTTTTAAAAATCCGTGCTGCCGCAAGAACACGTGACGCGATGGAGCCGGACTTTGTGCTGATAGCGCGCACCGATAGTCGCGGAGCCCATGGCGGCTCTCTTGATGAGGCGATCTGGCGTGCCAATGCTTTCCTCGACGCTGGCGCGGATCTTGCCTTCGTTGAAGGTCCGAAGGACATGGCGGAGGTCGAGCGGATTTGCCAGGAGGTAAAGGGGCCTGTCTTCTATAACATGACCGGCATTTCCCCCCGCATGGACCGTGAAACCATGGCGCGGCTTGGCATCAAGATCACTATTCTACCAGGCGCCATCATGCGCGCAGCCTTACTCGCGATGCATGACCTCGCTTCCGCCCTTCGTGAGAAAGGACCCATGGCGGAGTCCGAACTTGACGCTCGTTCCAAGGGGCACCCATTGGGCAATACCCATGTCTTTGCCGGCTTCGATCGCATTCGCGCCATGGAAGAAAGTTTCCTGCCCTCAGAAAGTGCAAAAAAATATGATGGCACGCTGGGCCATATGCCGCGCGCCGCGGCTGAGTGACCTGCAAGAATTCTTGACTCTCCCGCCAAGCCCTGATTACGCTTTTCAAAACGAAAAGTGATAGTGGAAACGGAGTGGCGGGAAAGCGACCGAGAGTCTTTGTGGATGATGGGCATGTGGTTAGGGTCGGCCTGGGCAGCTTGCCCGGGTCTCCCCCTGCCCTCAACCACCACTCTGACGCGACGCTGTCACATAACAGACTTCCAGGGGGGACTCCTGCGCCATGGCCCAGGCTTCACTGACAATGTTCGAGAAAATCTGGCGTCGTCACGTGGTTGTTGACCGACCAGATGGGTATACGCTGCTCTATATTGATCGCCACCTGATGCATGATGGATCTGCCGGCAGTTTCGCACGTCTGCGCGCGCGCGGCTTGTCGTTGCGCCGACCAGATCGTAGCTTCGCAACACCGGACCATTATGTTGCCACCGGCGGACGCGGCCTTGGCGCCATTGAAGACAGTCATCACCGCGGCATCGTGGCAGCAATGGCGGTTAACCATGCGCGATACGGCTTCACCGTTTTTGATATTGGCGATGAAAGGCAAGGTATAGCGCATGTTGTCGGCCCCGAGCAGGGAATCACGCAGCCGGGGCTCACCTTGGTCTGCGGAGATAGCCATACCTCTACCCATGGCGCGCTTGGCGCCTTGGCTTTTGGCATCGGCTCTTCTGAAGTTGTGCATGTCATGGCCACACAAAGCCTGTGGCAGCGCAAGCCCAAGGCCATGCGGATCGCGGTTGAAGGAAATCTTGGCTTCGGTATAACGGCGAAGGATGTGATCCTGGCCATCATTGCGCGCATTGGTGCCGGTGGTGCGATTGGTCATGTTGTCGAATACGCCGGCAGCGCCATTCGCAGCCTTTCCGTCGAAGGACGATTGACGCTCTGCAATATGTCCATTGAAGCCGGTGGACGAGCGGGTATGGTAGCGCCGGATGATACGACCTTCGCCTATCTACATGGACGCGCTTTTGCCCCCAAGGATGCAGCCTGGGACAAGGCCCTCGCCTATTGGCGCGATGTACCGAGTGATGAGGGCGCTGTTTTCGATAAGGAAGTCACGCTGGATGGCGCGACCATAGCCCCCATGGTCACTTGGGGCACCAGCCCTGAGGATGCTGTGCCGATCACGGCGCGCATTCCTGATCCAAGCTCAGCGCCGGATGCCGCAAAGCGCGAGGGGATGGAGCGCGCCCTGGCTTATATGGGTTTGCAGCCTGGCACCCCGGTGGAAGATGTCGCGGTGGATCGCGTCTTCATCGGCTCCTGTACCAATAGTCGGATTGAGGATTTGCGGAGCGCAGCCGCTGTCGTTCGTGGACGTAAGGCGGTGGTGCCAAGTTGGGCGGTTGCCGGTTCCGGCGTGGTGAAACGGCAGGCGGAGGCAGAAGGGCTTGATCGCATTTTCCGTGAGGCGGGCTTCGAATGGCGTGAACCGGGCTGTTCCATGTGTGTCGGCATGAATGGCGATACAGGCAAGCCAGGCCAACGCATTGCCTCCACATCAAATCGTAATTTTGTTGGCAGGCAGGGGCAAGGTGTGCGCACACACCTCGTGAGCCCGGCGATGGCCGCCGCTGCAGCCGTGAACGGCCGCTTTACGGATGTCCGCAAACTGGCCCAAGCCTGAGAGGAGTGTAGCAGCATGGAAGCTTTCACATCGCTCACCGCAGTCGCCGTGCCGGTGGATTTGCCGAATGTCGATACCGATCAGATCATTCCCGCGCGATTCCTTGGTCGCGCGCGGGAGGAACAGGCCCCGGCCATGTTTCATGACATGCGGCGTGCATCCGATGGAAGCCTGCGGCACGATTTTCCGCTGAATCAGGATGGTTTTTCCGGCGCGGGTATCATCGTTGCGGAAAGAAATTTCGCCTGTGGTTCATCTCGCGAAAATGCCGTGACCGTCATGGTGGATAATGGTTTTCGCGCCTTTATCGCACCGTCCTTCGGCGATATCTTCTTCAATAATTGTTTCCAAAATGGCGCTTTGCCCATCATGCTGCCGGAAGCGCGCGTGGCTGAGCTGCGTGCTGCACTTCATGCCAAGCCAGGTGCAAACATCACCGTGGATCTGGCATCCCAGACAGTGACCGGGCCTGACGGCAAAATCGATCATTTTGAAATCGATTCCTTCCGGAAGGATTGCCTGTTGCGCGGCGTTGATAGCGTTACGCTCACGCTCAGCCATGCATCAGAGATTGCGGCTTTTGAGGCCCGTCAGAAGGAGGAGGTTTCCTGGCTCTAGCACCCGCCAATACCGCGCTTCTGGAAGTGGATGGTCTTGAGAAGCACTATCCGGTGCGACAGGGCGTGCTTGCGGCAATGCTCGGCCGGCAACCGTCGCTGGTGCGCGCGGTGGATGGCGTGAGCTTCACTATCGCGCCAGGAGAGGTACTTGGGTTGGCTGGAGAATCCGGCTGCGGCAAATCCACCACGGGCATGGCCGTGCTGGATCTTGTGGCGCGTACTGCGGGCTGTATTCGTGTCGCTGGGCGTGATGTTGACTTGCGGCGCAACCGTGCCGCGCAGCTTGCGTTTCGGCGTGATGTGCAGATAGTCTTCCAGAATCCCTTTGAGGCGCTCAACCCACGCTTCACGGCGCTGGAGAGCGTGCTAGAACCGATTGCGGTGCATTTCCCTGGTCCGCGAGGGGATCAATTGGCGCGAGCGCGACGTGCGCTTGAACGCGCCGGCCTGGCCCCTGCTGATATCTACGCGCAACGTTACCCGCATGAGCTTTCTGGCGGTCAATTGCAGCGCGTTGCCATCGCTCGCGCCATCGGTGTCGAGCCACGCATCCTGGTAGCGGATGAGCCGGTATCCATGCTCGATGTTTCGATACGTGCCGGTATCCTTTCGTTATTTCGCAGTTTTGCGCGCGAATTGGGCATGGCCATCCTCTATATTTCGCATGATCTTTCGACCATGCGCTACCTCTGTCAAAGTGTTGCAGTCATGTATCTGGGTCGTATCGTCGAATACGGCCCGGCAGAGGCGGTTCTCTCCCACCCGGTTCATCCCTATGCCAAGGCTCTGATGGCTTCGGTGCCAGTGCGCGGTTGGCGCGGCCGCAAGCGCCTGCCCCTTTCCGGTCAGGTTCCGAATGCCATGGCCATCCCAACTGGCTGTCGCTTCCACCCGCGATGTCCGGCAGTCATGCCGATCTGCAGCGTGGCCGATCCGCCAAGGGTGAAGCTTGCCAGCGGGCAGGAAACGGCCTGCCACCTTATGACAACAACAACCAGCCAGGAGGCCAAGGATGCAGCAGACACCGGAACAAATCGCCTCACCATCCGTTGAACGGCGGCAATTTCTGAAGCTTGCCGCAGTCACTGGCGGGCTGATGGCGGCCGAGGGATCGCAGGGATTACTGCCACGCGCCGCGGCGCAGGATGCATCGCAGATCCAGTTAGCCAACCCAGCCTTTCGCCAGCTTTATGCGGAACAGCGCGGCTATTACATCCAGAATCCGGCCTGGGTCCGTGATACGGTTGCGCGGTTGACCTGGCCTGCCGCCGGAACCAAGGTGCCAGAACTTGGCGTGCTTATTCCAACCACCCAGCCGGCCTGGCTCAATGCTTTTCGTAAATGGTCGCGTGATGGCGGGCAGGTTGGGCTGCGCTATACGATGCAGCAGGTATCGCAATCACGCTGGCTTGAAGCGATCGTTACCCACATGCATGGTGATATTCAATTCCACCCCGCCGTGGCACGTCCGGAACGTGTTGATCCTTCGGAATGGTTAATCAGCCGCGCCTATGGCAAGGATCGTCGCAATTACGGGGAATGGGCGAATGAGGAATATGATAGTCTGATTGATCTTCAATCCGCCGAAAGCGATCCTGCGAAGCGACTTGAACAGGTGCGCGCAGCACAGAAAGTGCTCGCCGAAGACCGTTATATCACGCAGCTTGGCTGGGGACCCGGTGTTATTGACCCCTATAATGCGGAGCGTTGGGAAGGCGTGGTGCCGGTGACTGGCTTTGGCATTTGTTCCTTTGACATGTTCCAGACCTATCTGGGGCTTAAGCCACGGCGTGCCAATCAGCGTCGGCGTGTCGTGGTCGGAACGCTTTCGCTTGTCGAGACGTTGAATATCATCCAGGCGGCCAATCGCTTCCGTTCCATAGGTCGTATGATCTATGATCGGCTGGCCTACCTCGACAAGGATCTGAAGGTTATTCCCTGGGCGGCTGAGCGATGGGTACGGCTTGATGAGCTTACCTATGATGTCACGCTGCGTGCCGGCATGAAGTTCCATGATGACCGCCCGGTGACAGTGCATGATCTGAAATTTACCCTTGATTTCCTGACACGCTATGATCGTGGCTTCTTTTGGACCGCGAACCAATACCTCGCATCTACGGAAATTCTGAGCGAAGGAAATCGGACCGTCCGGCTGCGCTTCAAGCAGCCCTATGGTCAGTTTGAGACATATTTTCTGCTCCTTAATGTCATTTTCCCGAAGCATTTGTGGGAAAACATCCTGCAGGAGCAGAATGTGGGTGACGATCCGCGTGCCCTGCGTTTTGAACGCCCGATCGGCAGCGGTCCTTTCGCAATCGGCCGCTATCAGGCCGACACCCAGATGCAATTGATCGCTCGTAAGGATCATTTCTCTCGTCCGTCACTTGACGAAATCCAGGTTGTTGTTGTGCCTTCAACCGATGGTCTGCTCGGTCGGTTGCAGGGCGGCGACCTTGATTTTGCCGAGGGCGTGGATTTCATGCCTTCTCAAATCGCGACGCTACAACGGGAGCGTCATATCAAGGTGGAACGAACCACGGATATCAACTGGATGCATGCAGTGAAGCGGATTTCCTGGCTTCCCTGGCGTGACGTTGAATTCCGTAGAGCCTGGTCGCATACCATTGATCGTGAATTCCTGGTGCGCGTTGTCTGGGAAGGCAGTGGCCGGGTGCCCAGGGCCGATACTTTTCTGGTCGATGGCAATCCTTGGACAAACCCGGATCTCCCGGCGCCTGCGGGCTTTGACCTGGCCAAGGCGCGCGAGATTCTGGGTGATGCGGGCTACTCCTGGGCACCAGATGATCAGCGCCTTGTCTATCCGCGCCCCGATGATGCGCGGTGGCGTGAGCGTGTGGAGCGTGTCTGCGTGCCCGGCTACACCTGGGGCGGTCTTAAGATGATCGGAAGCTGATCGGCCGCGCTACCGCAACGGGTGGTTGGCGCACCCGTTGCGTGCCGGGCCTTGCCGCTTCACGCAAGCAGGCCCTTTGCTTGCCATGTTGCCGGGTCAGCGCCGCGACGGCGGATTTCCAAGATATCTCCCGTTCGGTGACATGCTGCGAAGTGCCCCGGTGCAACCTGCAAAAGCTCAGGTTCTTGTTCGGTACAAAGCTGCAGGGCAAAGGGGCAGCGTGCGTGGAAGCGACAACCCTTCGGCGGATCAAGCAAACTCGGCGGAGAGCCAGGAATTGAAATCAGCTCTCGTGCTTCGCCATCCAGATCTGGAAAGGCGTTAATGAGGCCGACCGTATAGGGATGGGACGGGTTTTCCAGAACGGTGTGACTGCCGCGCTCCATCACGCGGCCTGCGTACATGACAACCACCTGGTCACAATTTTCGGAAACAACCGCGATGTCATGCGTAATCAGCAGCATCGCCTTGCCCATCTTCTCCTGAATTTCCTTGATGCGCAGCAGGATCTGATCCTGGACAATCACGTCAAGTCCGGTGGTCGGTTCATCTGCAACAATCACGTCGGGATCAAGCGCGAGCGCCATGGCGATCATGGCACGTTGCCGCATCCCACCGGAAAGCTGATGGGGATGATCAGCGAGCCGCGCTTTTGAGATACCGACAAGTTCAAAAAGCGCCTCCAGGCGCTGATGGAGTGCCGTTCCATCCATCGGCTTATGGGCCTGGATGGCCTCAGCAATCTGATCCCCCACGCGATAAACTGGATCAAGCGCGTGCATGGCGCTTTGCGGTACCATGGCGATGTGACGCCACCGCACCTTATTGAGCGCTTCCCGATCCAGCGCCAACAGATTACGATCCTCATAAAGGATCTCACCGCCCGCATGCGCGTTTTCGGGAAGTATACCCATGATTGCCTTGGCGATAGTGGATTTGCCGCAGCCGCTCTCTCCAACAATCCCAAGGTACTGTCCCGCCTCCAGGCTGAAGGATACGCCATCCACCGCGCGCGCTTCTCCGTCCGCAGTACGATAGGTGACTGTCAGATCACGAATTTCGAGTACTGCCATACTCAACGCTTCCTCAGCCTTGGATTGACCAATTCCTCATAAGCACGTGTGACCATGAAGGTTGAGATCACCAGGATGGAGAGGCAGATGCCGGGCGGGAGAACCCACCACCAGGCGCTGCGCATGGCCCCGGCCCTGAAGGCATCGTTCAACATGAGCCCCCAGCTCATGACATTTGGATCACCAAAGCCAAGAAAACTCAACGCAGCTTCAGACATGACGCCTGCTTGTACGCCAATCGCAATATACAGGAAGCTGAGCGGCAGGACATTGGGCGCGACGTGGCGAAACAATACGGCAAGCTCGCTGAGCCCGGCCGCGCGCGCGGCCAGAACGAAGGGCCGTTCACGCAGCGTTAGCACCTGAGACCGTATGACCCGTGCTGTGGTTCGCCACAGGAAGGCGATCACCAGAATGATGATCAGGCCGATGCTTGGCTGAACTATCGAGATGACCACCAGCGCAAAGGGCAGGAAGGGAATGCCATAGGCGATATCGGTAAAGCGCATGATAATCTCATCCACGATACCACCGAAATAACCTGCCAGCAGCCCGATCAGTGTACCGAGCAATACGCTCCCGAGCGCCGAGAGAACGCCAACCACAAGGGCTATGCGCGCGCCCCATAAAAGCTGACTGAATACGTCAACACCGTGATTCGTTGTACCCAACCAGTGCTGCACGGATGGTGCTGCCAAGCGTATTGGCATTTCATCCTTGTCATAAATTGTCTCAAAGGGTCCATACGGCGCGACCCATGGCCCGATCAGTGCCATGGCAAAGAAAACCAGCAGAAACGCAAGGGCCACGCTGCCAGATGGATAGCGCATGATGGTACGAAACAGCCGTGCCATTTGCCAACTCCGCCGGGCGCCGAGTGTATTGTCACTCATGCCATGAGCCTCGCTGCCTGGGTGCGTTTCGGGTCATGTATAGGTCACCCGCGGATCAATCAGGCCATAGAGCAGGTCGGCGATGAAGTTGAGAACAAGAATGGTGAGCGCCATGAGGAAAAAGCAGGCTTGGACGATGGGGTAGTCAAGATTGTTGAGTGCTGTCACTAATTCGCGCCCGATGCCGGGCCAAGCGAAGATGATCTCAAGCAGAACCTGACCTTCGAAAAGCAGGGCGAGTGAGACGGCGACATCTGTGACCAGCGGCAGCATGGCATTCCGCGCGGCATGTGTTACCACGACACGTTCCTTCAGCCCTTTAGCCCTCAGTATGTCGACGAAGTCACTATTGCGAACTTCAAGCATGGTACTGCGAAGCAAGAGTGCCGGCGTGGTGATTTCGCGCGAGAGCAACACAAGACCGGGCAGAATCAGGTGGTAGAGGTAGTCGAAGGTGAGAATACGCGCGAGAAAGGTCTCACCATCATTGTCCAATGAAACCATACCGCCAGAGGGCAACCAGCGCACTTGATAAGCGAAAAGCATCAGCAGCAGGATGGCAACAAAGAAGGACGGTGCTGAACGCAGCGCCAGCAGCAAGGCAACGCCGGTTCCCTCACCTCGGGAACCGCGGCGCCAGCCCAGCATTGCACCGAGGATAGCGCCAAGGACAATCGCGATAACAAGCGCTGGCAATACCATCGCCCATGTGTTCAGCAACTTTTCGAAAACAATTTCTCTGACCGGTACCGCTTGGAAAAAGGACTGACCAAATTCGAAGGTTGCCATGTTCCAGATATAGCGGCCGTACTGCACGAGAAGTGGATCATCAAGGCCCCAGGCTGCGCGCTGAGCTGCGATCATTTCGGGGGCGAAGTTGCTGTCGACGAAAATCGCCGTGGGATCGCCAGGAAGGGTCTTCAGCACGATGAAAAGCAAGGTGAGGATCGCCCAGATGACGAAGGAGAGCGTCATTAGCCGCCTCATGATATAGCGACGCAACCCCTGCATGGAGCGTTTCCTGTCCTTTCCCTCGCGGCCGCCGCCCTTCGTTCGGCAGGAAGCTTAACCGCAAGGAAAAAACTTAGCAGCTTGTTTCCGTAGTATGCAATATAAACTGAATCCGATTGGTGTCGCTTCTTCAATTTTGAGATCTTCCAAATTTGCTCTTTCGTCTGAGTTGGCACGGAGGTTGCCCTTTAGAGCTGTCGACCCGTGCTTTTCATTTATCGACTTCGCACCTCCATAAGCATTTCGTGCGCTCGGCCTTGTGCATGGTGGTGTCGCTGACGCCAAGGCGTCGCGCTGCTTCGCGCGTGGAGGATGTCAGTTCAGCCATGGCGGCGACCTCCCGCCGCGCGTTGGTGAGGGTTCAGGGCGTCAGTGAGTGGCGCGCTGGCGCGCTGCGTGGAATGCGGAAAGGGTGGCTTGCCAATCGGCATCATGTGAAATGCCGATGCGCTGCAGTGGTTCGACGCTGATCCTGCTCCGGCTGTAGTATTCGCCCTGCATGCGTGCCAGCCATCCGGAAAGCCCCTGCGCGGCAAGGGCGTCGCTGGCGGTCGCTATCTCTGCCTCAGTTGGCTCAGTGCGACCGAGGGAAACATGCCGGCCATCCGTGCCGAGTACAATCCATCGCTGCTGCACGCCGGCGCTCATTGCGCCGGCTCCGCACTGCGAATTTGCGTCAGTAATTCGCCAAGCCTCCGGCGCCATACCCCTGCGCCCTCAATGCAATAGGCCGGGCCGTATTTGCCAGCGCCGCCCTTGCGTGCTGCGCCGAGCCAATGCGCGTGGCTCAGCCGGGCGTGTTCGGCGAGACCCTTGAGCTTTGCGGTTTCCGTTTGCTGCATCTTCAATCTCCGTCTTGCGGGGCGGCATGCCGGTTTCCCCGCCCACGCGGGGATGGCCCGGGCCAGTTTTGCCCGGTTTTGGCCGGTAGGGTGGTTTCCCCGCCCACGCGGGGATGGCCCGGGCTGCCCATGACCACGATATGATCATGCAGCGGTTTCCCCGCCCACGCGGGGATGGCCCTGGCCGGTACCGGAAATTCTGCGCCCGTGTATAGGTTTCCCCGCCCACGCGGGGATGGCCCCTCCGGGCGATAGCCGAGGTGGGCAAAAAATCTGGTTTCCCCGCCCACGCGGGGATGGCCCGGCTGCTAGGGCGTATGGCGTCCCGTCGCCAGAGGTTTCCCCGCCCACGCGGGGATGGCCCCGCTGGCTCTGGGTGGCTGGATGGTTTGACAATGGTTTCCCCGCCCACGCGGGGATGGCCCCTTTACGCGGCTGGCGGAGGTGTTTGGGCTTGGGGTTTCCCCGCCCACGCGGGGATGGCCCTGTTCGTCCTGCCGCCGATTGCGGCCTTCATCGGGTTTCCCCGCCCACGCGGGGATGGCCCCTGTCAGTATCAGCTAGGAAGGGCAGGCTAAGGGGTTTCCCCGCCCACGCGGGGATGGCCCGCTGGATTGATACGGTCGCACGGGTAGCAAGTATGTTTCCCGGCACATGCAGGGATGAACCGGCAAAATTTAAGCCCGTTACGCGGGGGTTATCGTGTGCACCGCACTGATCAACGTTAATCAAGCTGAGACCGCGACATCAATCAGGCATTGCAAAGATCAAAAACAGCAACATTCACCCACAAACTCAGCCGTAGCATCTCATCCTGATTGTCGCGCTCGTCGGTTTCTGACTGTCGTGGTACTCTCACCCCAAGAAAAACCTTGTATTCCCCGATCAACTTTCCTTTCTCAGCCCCCACCGCCCCACCAGTCCATTTCCCAACCACGCTGCACCGCAGCATAGACAAAACCATTTCAGATCAACGCGTTAAACCTTGTTGGAAAAATAGGCCTACCCTCAAGCTTTGGAGAGAATTCGGCGATTCGGAGAGAAAACGCCGAAACATTCCGCTTGAGCCCCCTCAACGTCGCCAGAAAAAGCTTTGTTTTCAAGGGGGTTTAGGTGGTCGCCTGGGGTGCTAAGCCGGTTCGGCTATTTGGCGACTGGAGCGGGCGAAGGGATTCGAACCCTCGACCCCAACCTTGGCAAGGTTGTGCTCTACCCCTGAGCTACGCCCGCATTGATAAAATGCGTGTGCCACGAACGGCGGCGCCTGGCAAGAGTGAACCGCTCAGGGTAAGCCAACGAACTCATTCTACTTCGAAGGTGGAACTAATAGCCTAGCCGGGGGAGTTCGCCAGGCGAAGGGTCGGCGCCATTATTTGGCAAATAACTCTGCCCTGACAGCGCCAGCATGTGCATTCTGCGCCGTCTTGGGGCTGCGATCACCGCTAACCCTTTCGGGTATGAGCAAAAAACCTCACCCGCCAATCCCGATCAACCCATAAAACGCCAGGATCAGCAGCATCAGCGCAATGCCCGCAACAGCCCACGGGAGCGTTACGTATCCCAGCCCGACAACGGCGCGCGCCATGGCATCCCGCATTGGCGATCCACGCTCAGCAAACACCAAAACATCGCCCGCAGGCACTTCCGGCACGCGCTAAAAATTGCGCGCCCAAAACAGCGCGAAAACCAATCCGGCTAAGACCGGCGCGATGGCTGAGGTGCTCCACAATCCCCCCGGCGCCTCGCCGGTCACCACGCCATAAAGCGCCCGGGGCAGCGCCAGCGCCGCAGCGGCTAATACCAGCCACGGACCGCCAAGGTCCCAATGCAAAGTGGCCGCTGGTGCTTCCTGCATGGCCGCGCGCATCCATCTGCCTTCCCAAAGGCATTGTGCCATGTGTTGTCGTTTAACCCTCCGGCTTGGCAAGCGGCAGGCTGGCGGCGTTTTCCAACGCCCGCGCACCGCGTAGCGCAAGATCATCGCGATAGAGCGGCGCAACTATCTGCACCGCACGCGGCATGCCCTCCGAATCCAAAGCCACCGGCACCGAAATCGCCGGTTGGCGCGTCAGGTTGAAGGCGAAGGTCCAGGGCGCCCAATCGCGCCAAAGCGCTTCGGCGGGGCGGATGGTCGGTTGATCGGCGGCGAAGGCAGCCGTCGGCGTGCAGGCGGTCAGCACCAGATCATAGTGCTGGTGAAACCGCGCCATGGCATGGGCGGCTTCCAACCGCATTGCCTCGGCGGCCAAATAATCCACGGCGAGCATTTCGCCCTCACGTGCCGCAACCTCGGCAATGCCGGCATCGAGCAAGTCGCGCTTGTCTTCCGGCGTGGTGGCGATGATGCGAGAAAGCGCAACGCCCCAGACGCGGCCGAAAATGGCGCGGGTATCGGGCAGGTCAGGATCGGCTTCCTCAACATGCGCGCCTTGTTCTTCCAAAAGCTGCGCGGCGCCGGCCAAAGCGGCTTCGCCTTCCGCATCCAAGGGTGGCGCGAAGCCCATGCGGCGCACCACGGCAACACGCATGCCGGCCACACCATCTTCAATGCCCGCCAACCAACCGCGCGGGTCATCCGGCAGCGCATAGGGGTCGCGCAGATCATGCCGCGCCATGGCGCCAAACATCAGCGCAGCATCGCGCACCGTGCGGGTCATGGGGCCCGCCACCGCGACATGGCTAAAGGCGCCAAGCGGCCATTGCGGGATGCGCCCGAAGGAAGGCTTCATGCCGACCAGCCCACAAAACGCTGCTGGAATGCGAATGGACCCGCCCGCATCCGTGCCGATATGCAGCGCCCCGAAACAGGCCGCTCCTGCCGCTCCTGCGCCGGAGGATGACCCGCCCGGTGTGCGCTTGGGGTTCCAGGGATTGCGCGTAATGCCATGCAGGGGGCAATCCCCTGGCGATTTCCAGCCGAATTCGGTGGTAGTGGTCTTGCCGATGATCACCGCGCCGGCTTCCTTTAGGCCCAACACGGCAGGGGCGTCTTCAATCGCCGGCGTTGTGTCTGTGCTGCGGCTACCGCGCCTGGTCGGGAAGCCCGCCATATTCAGCAAATCCTTCACCGTGGACGGCACGCCATCCAGGGCCCCCATGGGGCGGCCCGCCTGCCAGCGCGCTTCGGATTCCCCCGCCGCCTGCAGCGCGCGCGGGTTCATCGCGGCAAAGGCATTGACCCAAGGATTGTAGCGCGCGACGCGTTCCATCACGGCCTTCAGCGCCTCCACCGGCGAAAGCCGCCGGCGCGCGTAAAGGCCAAGCAAGGTGTCGGCAGACATTAGGGCGGGATCGGTATCGCTCATGGGGGTTCCGGTAGGCTCTTTCAGGGTGCAGCATGACGCCGGATTGCAGGCAGGAGAACCCCTGATGAATGACAAACCCGCCAAACCCTGGGAATGGCCCGAAGCGCAGTGGCGCGAGATTGTGGGCCGCGCCCGCGCCGGGCGGTCATTGGCACCCGCGTCCTGGCCCAATGGGGCGCGCTGCTGTGTCTCGCTTTCCTTCGATGCGGATCACGAAACCATTCCGCTGCGTGATGCCGATGAAAGCCCGATGCGGATCAGTCAGGGACAATACGGTGCTCGGCAAGGCGTGCCGCGCATCCGTGCGCTGCTGGCCCGCCATGATATTAAGGCAAGCTTCTTCTACCCTGCCGTCTCGGCGCTGCTGCACCCGGATGAGGTGCGCGGTGTGGCGGATGAGGGCCATGAAATCGGCATCCATTCCTGGATTCATGAGGCTAATACGCAATTGCCGCTGGGCGTTGAACGTGAACTGACATTCCGCGCTGCCGATACGCTGGAAAAACTGACAGGCCGCTGCCCGGTTGGTATCCGCACCGCGTCTTGGGATTTTTCGGTGGATACGCTTTCGATCATTCGCGAATTGGGTTTGCTGTATGATTCATCGCTGATGGCCGATGATGATGCCTATGAATTGCTGGATCAGGGCAAACCCACCGGCATTGTCGAATTGCCGCCGGAATGGATCCGCGATGATGCGGTTTATTTCAATATGCTGCGCTTTTCGGCACTGCGCCCCTATACGGCGCCTTCAAGCGTGGAGGAGGTTTTCATCGCCGAATTCGAAGGCGCCTTTCGCGAAGGCGGCTTGTTCCTGCTGACCATGCACCCGCATGTGATCGGCCATCGCAGCCGTATCGCGCTGCTGGATCGGCTGGTGCACCACATGAAAAGTTTTGGCGATGTCTGGTTCGCGACGCATGAGGAAGTGGCGCGCTGGTGCAAAACCCATGCTGGTATGAAGTAAGGGTTCACCCCGCCACCGCAAGGCAGCGGGCGGGGTGCCCAACATCAGGTCACAACGATATCGAACTGCTTCGCGACCGCGGTCCATTCCGCGATCAGCTCACGGATGATTTTCACGAAATCGCCATTCATCGGCGAAGGACGGCGCGGCAGGGTCTGCAATTCCTGAAGCCGCGTCATCAATTCCGGCCGTGACAGGATGGGATCAATGAGGCCAGCGAGCTTGTCCACGATCGGCTGCGGCAGGCCCTTCGGCGCGGATAGCCCAAGCCATTGCGCTGACGTCAGCTTGCCGAAGCCAAGCTCGGCAAAGGTCGGCACATTCGGGAAGGCCGGCAGACGCTGCGGCGATGAAACCGCCAGCGCGCGCAGTACGCCATCCTTCATCAGCTGCACATTGGTGGTGATGGGATCGATCAGGCTTTCGATCTGATTGGCCATCAGATCCTGCATGGCGGGCGCGCTGCCGCGATAGGGCACGTGATCCAAATTGGTGAGCTTGGCTTCACCGGACAGCATCGCGCCCAGCAGATGGGGCGCTGAGCCAATGCCCGAAGGCCCGAAGCGCACCGGGCGCTTCTTTGCTGCGTCAATGTAATCCGCCAGTGTCTTAAAGCGCGTTTCTGCCTTCACCAGCAGCACATTCGGCGCTTCCACCAAAAGCCCGATATGGGTGAAATCCGTGATCGGGTTGAAGGGCAGGGTCGGCATGGTTGCCGCCGAAAACACATGCACCGAAGCGTGCGATACCAGCGGCGTATAGCCATCGGCAGGCTGCTTGGCCACGAAATCCGAGCCGATCACGCCACCGGCGCCAGCTCGGTTTTCCACCACCACGGTCTGCCCAAGCGCCTGGGATAGGGCAGGGGCCATCAGGCGGCTCACGGTATCCACGAGGCCCCCGGGCGGGAATTGTGCGATCAGGCGAATGGACCCGCGGCTGGGCCAAGCTCCGCTTTGCGCGGAGACAATGCCTGGGCTAGGCAGCGCGCCGGCAATGGCGCCCCCGGTGAGGCCAAGAAGACGACGACGGTTCTTGCGAAAGCTCCTCGCTGCAAAGTCGGCCTGAACCGCTCAAAAAACGCGCAGAATGGCCCGGTTTCCCGCGATATGGCCGCCTTTGCCTGGAAGCTAGGCAATCACCGTGCCAGGTGCGTTAGTCAGCCTTGATTCCGGCATCCCGCACAATCTGCGCCCAGCGCTTCATGTCAGCGTCCACCAGGGCTGTGAAGGCAGCGCGGTCCAGCCGATTGGGGGCAGCGCCCAATTCCACTAGGCGCTCAGTGATGGCGGGCGTGGCCAGGCTTTCCACCAGCGCGGCATTCAGCCGATCCGCCACAGGCGCCGTAAGGCCCGCCGGTCCGCTGATGCCAAACCAATTCGCCGCCACCAATTGGCCAAGGCCGAGTTCCGAGACAGATGGCACATCGGGCCAGCGCGATAGGCGTTCCGGCGTGGTCATGGCAAGCAAGCGCAGCCGTTCATTGCGCCCGACATCGGGAATGGCCGCAATCAGCCCATCAATGTTCCCGGCAATCACATCCGTCGCCGCCGGCGCCGCGCCGCGATAGGGCACATGGGTGATATCCACCCCCGCCAGCCGCTTCAGGATTTCGAGCTTGGCGTGGGAGGACGTGCCATTGCCATTGGACCCGAAGCGAATGCTGCCCGGTTTTTCGCGCGCGGCGGAGATCAGCGCGGGCAGGTTCTGCCAGGGGCCGGTGGCGGAGACCGCAATCGCACTCGGCACCGCGGCGAGCAGCCCGATATGGGTGAAATCGCGCAGCACATCATAAGGCATGGAGGGCAAGATGGCCGGCGCGATCCCCTGGGAGGCGATGTTGGAAAGCAGAATGGTCGTGCCATCGCCTGGGCTTTTCGCGACCGAATCACTGCCGACCACACCCCCTGCGCCAGCGCGGTTTTCAACCACCACCAGCGCGCCGAGACGGTTTTCCATCTCTCGCGCCACTAGGCGTGCCAGCAAATCTGCCGTGCCGCCGGGTGGGAAGGGAACAATAAAGCGGATGGGCCGGGCGGTTTGCGCGACAGCATTGAGCGCAGGTGAGGCCAGCATGGCGGCGAGGATGGCGCGGCGCTTGGTGGTGTTCATGTCGTGATCCCCCGAAAATTTAAGCTTTCCATAGACCAGAAGGCGCCGCCATGTCTTCATGGCGCGGGAGGATGCCATGTCACTCGCCTATACAAGGAATGGCCTGTTTGGGGTGCTGACGCCGCAGGCTAATACGACCGTGGAGCCGGAATTTTCGCTGCTGCTGCCTCCCGCAACCGCGATGCTGACCGCGCGGTTGGTCAGCACAAAGCCCAACCTGAATGACCGGCTGCGCGATTATGTTGCGGGGCTGGATGCCACTTGCGCGCAATTCGCCAATGCGCCGCTTGGTGCCATCGCCTTTGCCTGCACGGGGTCTTCCTATCTGGTGGGGCCGGCAGCCGAGGACGAAGCTGTCGCGCGGCTTTCCACCCGCGCGCCCTTCATCACTGCAGGCCGCGCGGTGTGTGATGCCTTCGCCGCGCTCAGCGCCAAACGCATCGGTCTGGTTTCACCCTACCCGCCTGATCTGACCGAAGCCTCGGAATCCTATTGGACGGCGAGGGGGTTCGAGGTGGCGCGGGTTGTTGCCATCGCAACACCGGGTGCGGCCTTTCACCCAATTTATGCGCTGGCTGAGGCCGATGCCGGCGCCGCGCTGGACGCGATGCGGGGCGCGGGGGTTGAGGCGATTATTCTGCTCGGTACCGGCATGCCCTCCCTCGGCGCCATGCTGGCGCAGCCAGAGGTGGACGGCGCACCGGTGATTTCCTGCAATCTTGCCTTGATGTGGCGCGCGATTGCGGCGCTGCAAAATGAGGCCGCGGATGGGGCATCACTCAAGCGCTGGATTAGCGGGGCGGATTGGCGGGGGCGTTACGCGGAGAGGCTTGGGTTTTAGCGACTGGCGCTTTAGGACATTGCCCTGTTATCATTCGAAAATGCGTGCTTGCATTATGCACCAGCCTCTGCCGCCACGAACGGTTTTTTCCACGTGGAGTCTCGCTAAATGAGTTACAACAAGGCCGCACCCGACACGTTTCCCATTTCGCTGACATTGACGCAGCCCGAGGCCATCCATTTTTTATTTTTTTAGCTCCAGAATCATTTCCATTGTTGGGGGCGAAGTCGCCCTAAAAAACTTCGGTCGTGCACCCATTCTCTTATCGAAGATTGCTTTCACATTTTTGTACTTTCTTGGGCCATCGGCATTTTTCTCTTTTGGTTTTGGACACTTTGGCTTTGGAAGAACTTACCATGGTATGAAACCACTCCTGCTGTATTTGATTATCCCAATTTTGGTGAGGCTTTCCTCTTTTCTTTTGTTGCAACAATTTTCTAGATACAGCAGAGCTTTATCATTGCTACAAAGGGCGGGTCACGGCTCTTGGGGATGTTTCTTACCCTTACGTTTCTGCGCGCCTTGCGCGTACTGGGCGCGCTTCGTTTGGCAGATTGGTTGAAAAGACGTTTGATGCCACAGGGAGGGTAAGAGCCGGCTCGGTTTGTTTGAACAGTTCCTGGGCGTTCCCTAAGTGTATTCCTACCTTGGTTAGGCCGCCATCAGGATTGATGGCAGCGCGGTAAAATAGGCCTCGTCAGGTGTCTGCCCGTCAGGGCTCGAATGGGGCCAACAGGTGTTGTAGAAGCCCTCGATGTATCGGCCAAGCGAAGCCCGCGCCTCAGGGACGCTGGCATAGGCCCGCAGGCAGACCTCCTCGTATTTGATGGCCCGCCAGAGCCTTTCCACGAAAACATTGTCCCGCCAGGCCCCCTTGCCATCCATGCTGATCGCAATCTCGTGACGTTTCAGCAGCTCCGTGAAGGCCAGGCTCGTGAACTGTGACCCCTGAGCCGTGTTGAAAACCTCAGGCTTGCCGTATTTTGCCAACGCCTCCTCGACAGCCTCAATGCAAAAACCTGTGTCGAGCGTAATCGAAAGCCTCCAGGCCAGGACCTTCCGGCTGAACCAGTCAACAGCCGCGGCAAGATAGGCGAAGCCGCGCGCCATGGGGATGTAGGTAATGTCCATTGCCCAGACCTGATTGGGTCGCAGGATCGGCACGTTCCTGAGCAGATACAGGTAGATTTTGTATCCAGGTTCCGGTTTCGAGGTGTTCGGACGGCGGTAGATCGCCGCGATGCCCATCTGCTTCATCAGCGTGGCCACATGCAGACGCCCAACCGAAAAGCCTCCCTTTTTGAGTAGGCCCTGCATCATCCGACTGCCCGCGAAAGGGTATTCCAGATGCAATTCATCGATCCGGCGCATCAATGCCAGATCGGCAGCCGGAACCGGGCGAGAGACGTAGTAGAGCGTCCCCCGGCTAATGCTGAGCGCCTTGGCCTGTTGCGCCAGAGGCAGGGCGTGCTTACGGTGAATCATCGCTTTGCGCTCAGCAATCCCGCCTTGGTGAGCGCGCCTGCTAAAAAATCATTCGTGAGCGTCAACTCCCCTATCTTCGCGTGGAGTTCCGTCACATCAACCGGTGGCGGTGCATCCGGCTTGCCTTCGCCGAAAATCCCAGCAGCCCCTTCAAGGAGCTGATCCCGCCAGGTCTTGATGACATTTGCGTGGACATCAAATCATGCAGCCATTTCGGCCAGCGTCTTCTCGCCCTTCACAGCAGCAAGCGCCACTTTGGCCTTGAAGGCCGGACTAGAGCAGATCACGTTCAGATGGAAAATCTGAACGTGTGAAGATGCTCGAAAAACAATGATCTAGAGCGGGTTGCGTGAACCCATATGAACGCAACATGCTCTATGGTTCCGGCGGGGTCGTCTCATCATGCTATCTCCTGTTCACGGCATCACGCCGCAGTCAGGTAGAGAATACACTTATACCAGATGTTCAGATTTCCCGAAACAGCTCTATCACAGCAACTCCCCGTGCTTGCGCAAAATCATTTCCGAAAGACCAAAAGGTAGAGCGACGAAAGGCGTTCGCAAGTATGAAGCTTCCTCGAAGAGACCAAGCGTCCCACAATTCAATGCGCTGTGCGCTCTCCGACCAATCCACAAAAAACCTATGCCAGCATCCTAGATCCACGTTTCTTTAAAAAATAGAAACTAGTAAGGTACACGAAGAACTCAGGAAAGACTGTAATTGTCACGCTGTAAATGCAGTGCCAACGGTATGGTTAGCGCGCTGGCATCGTCAGCTCTTGTACTTTGCTGCACTAAGTTTCATGTGGCCCAGTTCGCACCTCTGCGCCTTTTTGGTCCGATCACTCGCACCGCGAGCGTAGAGGTCCCACAGACCATTGAGGCACCACTGGCGAGACTCGGGCTTCTTGCCGCTGAACGGACTATTTTTTAGGGGCTTCCTTGGTCATCGCGATTCGTAATGATTTTCGTAAAGCCGCGGTGCAGGCCACTGGCTTTAGCAGCCTGTCAGAGCCCTAAGAAAATTCGTCCCATTAGATTCAATCCGGTAGAATCACGAGATGATCTTGCACAATCGTCACGATAACTTCTGACCCAATTCGAAAATCCTCCTGAGCATAACAACGTAGCGTTTCGCCTGCGACCTCCAGATGATACTCGGTATAGGGACCCAGGTAATGCGCCTGCGAAATGCGTCCACGAAGCTGGGTCTTGCCTTCCTGAGTCTCCATAGAATGGAAAAGGTGGATATTCTCAGGACGAATAGCTGCAAGCGCCGTACTGGACTCAATGCCTTCGCCTCTTGTCAGTATTGTCGTGCCATCAGCAATCAACCAGGCATCTCCCCGGCGCTGTAGTTGCAGAAAGCTAACCTTACCAACGAAATCCGCGACAAATCGGTTTATGGGGCGATGATAAAGTTCTCTTGGCGATCCAATCTGGGCAATCTCTCCATCATTCATCACAATGACACGATCGGACATTGAAAGCGCTTCTTCCCGATCATGCGTGACATAGACAGCGGCTATGCCAAGCCGGCGCTGCAATTGCCGAATCTCGCCCCGCATCTCCTCACGCAACTTTGCATCAAGATTGGAAAGTGGCTCGTCAAAAAGTAGCACGCGGGGATTGCCCACAATCGCACGCGCCAAGGCCACACGCTGCTGCTGGCCGCCTGACAGCTGTGATGGATGCCGATCAGCAAGGTGGCCCATACTAACGCGACCAAGTGCTTTTTGAACTTCCTGTTCTATTCTTGCCTTATCAGCGCCGCGGATGGTCAGCGGAAAGGCGACATTTTCACGCACGGTCATATGCGGCCAGACCGCATAGGATTGAAAGACCATGCCCACCTGCCGTTCATGGGTTGGCACCAAAACACCCTGTGCCGGCGCTGAAACAATGCGACCATCCAGCGCAATCGAACCCGCTGTCGGGTCTTCAAGCCCGGCAATGCACCGAAGCGTGGTGGTCTTGCCGCAGCCCGAAGGGCCAAGCAGGGAGACAAATTCCCCATCAGCAATGTCAAAAGACACCCCATCAATCGCGCGCACCGCACCATAATGCCGTACGAGATTGGCAATCGAGATACCCACCCCATACATCCTTTCAGAAACGTCGCCCGGCCGGGACAAGCCAACCAATAACCAGAAGTGACATGAATATGATGAGTGTCGCCGCAACCGAAAGCGCACTGGCCTGACCCCAATTGGCCTGTTCGAAGAATGCCCAGATCGAGACCGATATGATTTTGGTATCTGCTGCATAAAGCAAAATCGCGGCGGATATCTCCCTGAAGAATGCCATGAACAGCAAAAAATAAGCCCCCTGTACCGAAGGTGCGACCAGGGGGAGCATGATCCGCCGCGCAGCAGAAAGCCGCGTCGCACCTGCGACCCAGGCAGCCTCTTCAAGTGAACGATCAATTTGCACCATCTGGCCGCCCACGGTTTCCACCGCATAGGGCAAGAAACGCGTCACGAAGGCGATAATGATCACAGCCAAAGTGCCGTAAAGCGGTATGGGCAAATACGCATATGCCCAGAGAAGCCCGAGGCCGATGACGATGCCAGGCACACCGAAAGGCAGGACAGTAATAAAATCCAGCACAGAATGGCCGGCGGGCTTAAGGCGCACGGTGAAGTATGAACATAGTAGCCCAAGCGCCACCCCAATGGCCGCACCGATACCCGAAACCAGAAGCGTATTCCAAAAACTGGACCAGGTGGAAGCGCTTTCCCACATAAAGATGTAATTGCGCCACGTATAAATGCCGTTGAACGGGTTGGCGGTAAACCAGCGCAATACCGAAGTATAAAGCAAAATAGCCATCGGCAACAGCAGTGCTAAGGCAATGAAGCCAAAGCAGAAAAAATTCGCTGCCCAGCGCCATTTGCCAAGCTTGATGGGTGTCACGCGGCCCGCCTTGCCTGTAACGGTTGTCAGACGCCCTGCCTGCGTGATGCGTCGCTGCGCCCAGATTGCCGCACCGGTAATTGCGCTCAGCGCCAGGCCGATGGCGGCCGCAAGCCCATAATCCACCGGAGAAAATCGTACTAACAAATAAAGCTGTGTCGCCAACATGGTGACCTGCCCAGGAATACCAATCAGCGCTGGTACGGCGAATTGCTCAATCGAAAGTACGAAAACCAGAATGAAGGATGAAGCAATAGAATAACCCAGAAGTGGTAGCGTGATACGGCGCATCACCTTGGCCGGCGTTGCACCGGCGGTACGTGCAGCTTCCTCATATGTGGCATCCATATGAATGATCGGGCCACGGATCGTCAGATAAACAAAGGGAACCTGGTGCAAAATGGTTATGTAGATAATGCCCCAGGGATTGTAGATATCGAATTCAATCCACTCTAGCCCGAGCCCATCGCGCAATATGGCGTTAATGATGCCGCCCGGGGCGCCAATGATGATCCAAGCCATCGCGACGATGAAAGAAGGGAAATAGAAGGCAAGCCCGATAAGGACTGTCAGTGTTCTTGGCCAACGAAAATCCGTGCGATGCACAATAAGCGCCAGCGCGGTACCGATAATGACGCATAGGGCGGACGCCGCTAACCCAATCCAGAGTGTTGTCCAGATTGTCGTTAACACACCGCTGCTGGTGAGGTTGGCGTAATTGACCAATGTCCATTCGCCCACAGGCTGGCCTGGCGCTGTAGTTCTGAGGCTGCCATAAATCAACGCGGAAAGCGGCATAAAGACAAGAAGCAGTACCACAAGAAATGTGGCCTTATAAAGCAGGCTCAGGACAAGATCGGAAGACCAAAGCGGCCTTCCTTGCGCCTGCATATCGGGTACCACGCCCATTCAATTCATGCTTCGCAGAAGAAACGTTCTACACATGATCATCACCGCACGCCGAAGACGGTACGCCAATGGCTCACGATACGGGCTTGTCGCTCTGGCGTCAGGATATCCTCGCCATTCACTACCTTCGGCAATTCGTTGGTAGCCGGAATCTTGGTGAGTGGCGGCGCTCCACGGCGCGTGACCGGCAAACCGCCAAGGCGTTGCAAAGCCTCCTGGCCTGATGCGGTCATTAGCCAATTCACCAATACGCGCGCGGCATTGGGGTTTGGCGCACGCTCTGCCACCATGATAACGCCCGAGGACGTGGTGGTGCCAGATCGCGGATAGACAAAACCGACAGGGGCACCATCATCCAGCAGCGGGTTAAGCGGCAAATCCGTAAGATGCGCCACACGAACATCACCGCGCACAACCGCTTGAATAATGCCGCCCGAGCCTTCAAAAAAACGCACCTGATTGGCGCGCAGCCGTTCGGCTGCGTCACGAATCCCAAGGTCTTCCCAATAGGCGACAATCTGCTGCACAGATACACTGCGCCAAGGCGGATTCATGCCAATCCGCCCACGCCAGCGTGGATCCATCAAATCTTCCCATTCCTTCGGCGCATCCGCATCGCGCACCAAATTACGGTTCCAGATAATGCACTCGCGTGATTGATGCAAGGCAAAGCCAGCACCTTCGCGGATGATGGAGGCGTCAAAATTTGTAAGCTCTGGCGGAGACCACCGTGCGGCCCAACCGCTTCTCAACCCCTCATCAAAACGGTCATCCGGAAAGGTAATCAGCGCATCGCAAAGATTTCGCCCCGCATTGAATTCTGTTTGGAACCGCTCGATCAACGGCGCGCTGCCAAGGCGGATATATTCCGTACGGATACCAGGATTGGCCTCACGGAACGCTTGCAATAACGGCTCAATGCCATTTGGCTGAAGGTTGCAATAGAAAACAACACGGCCTTCACGCCTTGCCGCGGCAATGACGTGGGACCATTCCTGCGGGAATTGTGCTGCTGCGCGGAACGAGGCGGTGGTTCCGACAATCATCCCAAAAGCGCCACGACGCGTAACGCCACACCCGGGCCGCATTGGTTTTGACATGTGCTCCCCCTTTTCCGGACGCCGATGCAGTGCCGACACCCAATTGATAGCCATGTATGCCCCATAAAAGGAACGATTTGGCAAGATCCTTGGTTTCTGTATACACTTGTATCCAGCAAAATGTCCAGCGGTTTTGCCGCGAGAGGAACCAACAATGTCCAAGCGCGAGTATGGGCACCGACGCCTATTTTGGGGCCCCATTACCAGTGTAGTAGCAATCGCCCATCCGCTGGTGCGTATGGCATGAATGTGACTCTCACCTTCGCCGATTTTCTTACAGAAGCCGCGAGGCCGAGACTTTCGCTACCTGCTCGTAAAGCAGCTGCACAGCTTTTCTGCGACGGTATTGCTGTTGCCGCATTGGGCGCGAGAGAGGCCGCACCGCAGTTGCTTTATCTTCAAGCGCTCGAATCCAGCGGCACGCCTCACGCAACCCCTATTGCACAAGGTCGGCAATCTTTACCGGCCAGCACTGTCGCGCGCATCAACGGCGCTGCAATGCATGTGCTTGATTATGAGCCAATGTGGAATCCAGCCAATCATTCACTTTCCACAACGCTTCCGGCATTGCTCGCACTGGCCGAGATGCGCGGCGATATTGATGGCACCCGGCTTTTAACCGCATTGACCACAGGCATTGAAGCGCAGGCGCGGCTCCGCACGGCATCCGGCATGTTCGAACCGGGCGAGTTCATTTTCCATCCGCCGGGAATGGTGGGCGCAATCGGTAGTGCCGTGGCATGTGGCACTTTGCTCGGCCTGGACGCTACAAGGCTTTCAATGGCGATTGGCATTGCTGCGTCCCGCGCTGGCGCCTTGATTGTGAATGTTGGCAGCATGACAAAGTGCCTGCATTGCGGCGATGCTGCCGCTGGCGGGCTTGAAGCGGCGCTCCTTTCGGCGCGCGGCTTTACCGCAGATGCAGATGCCATCGGCAATCCAAGGGGGTGGGGCCATGCCTTTGGCGGTGCGCGATTCGACCCGGCAATGCTGACCGCGCCCATGGCAGACTGGCACATCGTTTCACCCGGCCCGGCCTTTAAGCTCTACCCAAGTCAATACGGAACCCATTTTGTGATTACGGCGGCCCTAGACGCGCGTCGCAAATGGCACGGCAAGGGTAGATTGGAACAGGTCATAATCACCGCACCGGCAATGCCCTATGTGGATCGTCCTGTGCCCGCATCAGGATTAGCGGGGAAATTCAGCTTTCAATTCATAGCTGCTGCTGCCTTGCTTGATGGTGACGTCACGGTCGCAAGTTTCACCGATAAGCGCCGTTATGCCCAGGATATGGTCGCATTACTGCCACGCATTCAAGTGTTTCCCGATCCATCACGCAAGGGCCGCTTTGATGAAATGCGCGTTGATGTGACGGTGAAATGTGATGGTGGAGAAGCCTTCTCTGGTTCTTGTGATGGCCCACAAGGTATTTGGGGCCGGCCTGTGCCGATCGAGCGGCTTGAGGCCAAATGGCGGGACTGTCTTGCAGGTGCTTACGGATCGGCACGCGCTAAAACTTTGCTGCAAGACATGATCGAAATCGCAAACAGCGATACGCCATCGCTGCTTCATCTTGTTCGCTCGCTGGCACAAGGTAACGCTGAATGAATCGCAAAGCTTTCGCCTCAGCTGCAGATTTCGCCTATACCAAGCTGCGGCGGGACATCATGGATGGTCGGCTTTCGCCGGGCCATCGCATGCGCGAACAGGAACTCTCCGAAGACCTCGGCATGAGCCGCACGCCGATAAGGGAAGCACTGTCTCGTTTGCAGGCCGACGGCTTACTTGCCATCCAAGGACGTAGCGGCTTGGCCGTTGCTGAATTGGATGACGCGGGCGTTGTTGAGTTATACGAAACACGAGAAGCACTTGAAGGTACCGCGGCCCATTTGGCTGCGCTTCACGCGAATCCGCGTGATATCGCCTTGTTGGAAGCCGAATTGACCGTAGAGGCGGTCGTTGCCGCGGATCCTGTTCAGCAACAACGCCGGAACCGCGCCTTTCATGCCGCCATACTGGCCGCTTCTCATAATCGCTTTTTGGCGAGGAGCCTTTTGACCCTGCATGATGCGCTCGCACTTTTGGGGCCGACTACGCTTTCTGTTGATGGAAGACTTACCAAGGCCCAACAGGAACATCGCCGGATACTTGAAGCGATTATTGCTCGGGATCCCAAGACGGCCGAGACTGAGATGCGTGCCCATGTGCGTGCCGGTGCAGCCATCCGACAGGAACTACGCAGGATTCAAGGAGGACATAAAATATGAACGACTATGACGTTATTGTCGTTGGTGCTGGCAATGCGGCGCTGGCGGCTGCGGTTTCCGCCAAGGAAAACGGTGCAGACCGGGTGATAGTTTTTGAGAAAGCGCCGCGCTCCATGCGCGGCGGCAATACCCATTGGTCTGGCGGTGTTTTGCGCTTTGCCTTCGACGATCCACGTGAGATTGCGCCACTCGTTCCGGATGCGGAGAGGCAGCATGAGGAATTCTACGCTGGCATCGAACCCTATACCAAGGCGGATTACCATGGTGATCTGATGCGCGTAACCAGTGGCAGAACTGACCCGAGTCTTTCCCGTATTTTGGTGGATAATTCGAAAGATACCGTCTTTTGGATGAAGCAGGTGGGCTGCATTGAAATGGAACCTGCCACAACCCTTTCAGCGGTACGGAAGGATAATAAGCTGGTCTGGGCGCGCGGCCTGGTGGTGCGTGCAGCCCATGAAGGTGTAGGGCTTTCGCGGAGCTGGTTCGCCACGGCTGAGCGTATGGGCATTGAAATCCGCTACGGAAGTGCAGTGATAGAGCTCCTGCAGGATGGCCGTGGCCGCGTGAATGGCGTGCGCCTACGCGATGATGCCGGCGTGAGTGATGTCCTGGGCCACGCTGTGGTCCTTGGCTGCGGGGGTTTTGAGGCAAATGTACAAATGCGTACCCAGCATATCGGCCCGCTGGTAGGTGCGGCCAAGGTGCGCGGCACGCCGCATAACCAAGGTGATGGCCTGCGGATGGCCATGGCCATCCACGCTATGCCCTGGGGCCAATGGAGCGGTTGCCACGCCACCCCGATCAGCGCGGATTGGGGCGATTTCGCACCGCGTGAGCTCACTGATAAATCAAATCGCCTCAGCTATATTTATGGCGTCATGCTGAACCGTCAGGGCAAGCGCTTTGTGGATGAAGGCGAAGATGGTGCGCTTTTTACCTATGCCAAATTTGGGCGCGCGATCTTGGCGCAGCCGGGCGCCAAAGCCTGGCAAATTTTCGACAGTCGCGTGCTACATTTACTTGAGCCGCGCTATTCCACCAGCAAGCCGATCATTGGCAATACCTTCGAGGGATTGCTCGACCAGCTCGATATTGATGACAAGAAAACGGCGCTCGCCACCTTGAAAGCCTACAATGATGCGGCCCGGATCAATGAGGATAAATACGATCCTTCGCGAAAGGATGGCGTGCGCACCGAGGGCCTGGAGCTGGACAAAACTAATTGGGCGCGCCGTTTGGATGCGCCGCCCTATCACGCCTATTCCGCGACTGGCGGCATTACCTTCACCTTTGGCGGTTTGCGTGTCACGGAAAAGGCCGAGGTGGTTGGCACTGATTGGCGGCCCATCCCCGGTCTTTTCGCCTGCGGTGAAATGATTGGCGGATTATTCTACGATAACTATCCTGCCGGCACCGGCCTTGTCAGCGGCGCGACTTTCGGTCGCATCGCTGGTCGGGAAGCTGCCCGGCCAGGCAATGCTTGAGGGAGGACTCATAATGGCCCAGATCCAGGATCCAATCACCCTTCGTCTTGCGGATCATGTCAAGGCGATTGGGCGACACAGTCTTTCGCTCCGCGGATTGTCAATGGCGCGCACCGGCATCATTGATACCATTGGGGTGACCCTAGCAGGGGTTCCAGAAAATTGTACCAAAATATTATTGAAGACCCCCGGTGTCGCTACTGCGTCGGGTAAGGCGCTTGTCATGGGTACCGAAAAGCGCACCACCACCCTCGATGCCGCTTTCATCAATGGTACGGCGAGCCACGCGCTGGATTATGATGATTTCAGCAGTGATTTTGGTGGGCACCAATCAGTACCTCTTGTGGCGCCTCTTTTCGCCCTGGCGGAAGAACGCGGCGCAAATGGCATGCAGATCCTGCTGGCCTATGTCGCGGCGATGGAAGCGCTGATACGCCTCGCCCGCGCGGTCAATTTTGTGCATTACGATAAGGGTTGGCATCCGACCTCAACGCTTGGTGTCTTCGGCGCGGCTGCGGCTTGCGGCTATCTGGTCGGCCTTGATCGCGAACGCCTTGCCACTGCCTTTGCGCTTGCTGCCTCCATGTCATCCGGCCTGAAGGCGAATTTCGGCAGCATGACCAAGCCATTTCATGTAGGACATTGCGCGCGCAACGGTTTGCTTGCAGTCCTTATGGCCGAACAGGGATTTGAAGCGCGGCACGGTGTCATGGAACACAAGCAGGGCTTTTTCGATGTCTATAACGGCCCCGGTCTTTACGATGTTGAAAAGCTATTTACCGATTGGGCCAATCCGTTGGAGGTGGAAGGACCCGGTATTGCGCTGAAGCAATTCCCCTGCTGTGGCAGTACGCATCCGGCGATAGCCATGATGCTTAAGCTGGCACAGGAAGAAGGCGTCACACCAGCCAATGTGACAAAGATCGAAATTCTGCCACATGCGCGACGCATGCCGCATACGGATAATCCTTGGCCAGTGACACCATTGCAGGCGAAGTTTAGCGTACAATATGGCGTCGTGCGTGCCCTGCTGTCAGGCGCGCCAAAGATCAATCACTTCGAAGGTACCGCATCGCTGGAGCCGGAGGTTCAAAGGCTGCTTAGCATCACCACCGCCGCGCCACATCCGGATATGCCCCGCGATGGGAAGGATCAATGGGGAGCGGAAGTGATTGTCACCACCCTGGATGGCAGACGCCTGTCGCGGCGCGTCAACCAAATGGTTGGGCGCGGTGGCGACAATCCCATGACGTCCTCCGAATTATGGGAAAAATTCGCCGATTGTGCAGAACGCGGTATCCCAAGGGCCAATATCGCCCCGCTCTTTGATAAGCTCGAATCTTTTGAAGAAATCCACGATGTGCATGAAGTAACGCGTCTGTTGGAATGCCCTGCACCATCGGAGGCGCCGCGCTTCACCGAGGTTGAGCGCGAGGGCGTTCCACTTCAGACCAGTTGGGTGCCTTGAAAGGGTAGTCGCCGCCATGGAGGTTTAAGGAGACGCCTATCTCATCACAGGCGGCGCGAGCCTGATCGGGTCGCATCTGGCTGATGCCTTACTGGTAGCAGGTGCGGCGGAAGTCAGGCTGCTTGTCCGACGTCAGCACCCTTGAGACATACGGAATTGGTTGAGGAGAGGCGGATTTCTGGCTCATCTTCACTCTCCTTGGGGTTACGATGAGCCAGAAATCATTCGTTACTCGAATCGTTAGTTTGGTCCCATAGGTGCTGACGGCGGACAGCGCGTGGCGCGGCTTGATATCAAAATCAGGGATCGCTTCGGCAATCCCGTTGTGTCGCGGGAATGGTTCCTTACCCCGCTTTTCGCGGTGGATGAGGCAGTCAGCCGGATCAAGGACGGCACCATCACCAGCTACATCTGCGACCCCGCCACGGCGCGGCTGCGTAAGCGGTAATCGGATAATGGGAATCAACCGTATCATCGCAGTCACGGATGATGATTGGTTCGAAATGTTGCGCCGCCGTGCAGCACAATAAAGGCCACCTCATCCCAATTATTGATCCGAATACGACCCGCCAGCGCGAGGCCAATCCCGCCCGCGCCAACAACACCAAGCACCGTCGAAGACCGCGCATTGGATTCAAGCGTATAGAGTATCTGGGACAGCATCACCGGCGCCACTTGCGGGATCAAGCCAAGCCGCACCGCCAATACGCGATTGGCCCCGGCGGCACGCACCGATTCCACTTGCCGCCGATCCGCGGATTCAAGCGCCTCACTGAACAGTTTTGATAATGTACCTATGTCGGGTACGGCCAAGGCAAGAATACCGGCAAATGGCCCCATGCCCACAGCCGCCACAAAAATCCGCGCCCAAATCAGCGTATCTATGCCGCGCAACCCATCATAAAGGCGGCGCACGCAAAATCACAACAATACATTGCCAATGACGTTCCCCGCCCCGAGCAGGGCGAGCGGTAGCGCCAGCACGACGGCAAGCACCGTGCCGCGGAATGCCATGGCGAGGCTTTCGAGCAAACTCATCAAAAGTTCCGGCAGCACGCCCCCCGGAGAGGGCGGCCACATCAGCGCGACCAGCCAGCCCAGTTTCGTACGGCCATTGATGATGCGCTCGGGCGAGGCATCCATGCGCCACAAGCCGCCAATCAAAAGCTGGGCGGTGTCGGTGGTATCATTCATCGTGGTCTCCTTCCTGTGGCGCAGGGGTGTTTCACTGCGCCTGAGGGACCATTCACGCTGTAGCGTGGGGTGAGCCAAGAGGATCAGATGACAAACGATTTGAAACTATACCCTTGGATCTGTGATCACCACTACAGTTATGAATCTACGGATCAAGGTTATCCAAAATGGCAAGCCACCAATCCATTCATGCCGTTGGCCTTCAAACGCGGTCGCTCTCCCCGACAAAGCTCTGTCGCTCTTGCACAGCGTGGATGAAAGGCACATCCGGAGGGCGGCGATAGCGGCGATGGCAACTCACCGCGGATGGGCTGGAAGGTCACGCCAATATTCCCATCAATCGAAAGCTTTGGAATACTATCCAGTAACGCTTGAGTGTAAGGGTGCTGCGGCATTGAATAAAGTGAATTGGCATCAGCAATCTCAACGATACGACCAAGATACATCACGGCTACCCGATCACTCACGTGGCGCACCACAGAAAGATCATGGCTGATGAAGATCGTCGTCAGGCCGAATTCGCGACGTAAATCAAGAAAAAGATTGAGAATTTGTGCCTGAATGGAAACGTCAAGCGATGCCACTGGTTCGTCACAGATCAGCACTTCAGGCTGCATGGCCAAGGCACGCGCAATGGCGATACGTTGGCGTTGGCCGCCGGAAAACTGATGCGGGAAACGCGAAACATACGCAGGGTCCAGCCCAACCTTTGTTAGCCAAACGGCAGCAAAACTATCCGCTGCACTACGCGTGATGAGGCCGTGGGTAATGGGGCCCTCGGTAATGGTGTCACCCACACGGCGCCTCGGATTGAGCGAGGCAAAGGGATCCTGAAAGACAGTCTGAATACGCGTTGTGGTTTTGCGCCCAGCTTGCATCGGGGCGGCGCCATTCAGGCGGGTCATACCTTCGCTTGGTTCAAGAATGCCTGCCAGCATGCGGCCAAGGGTTGATTTACCGCAGCCCGATTCACCAACCAGACCAAGCGTCGCACCACGCTGAACGGAAAGCGTCACATCAGTCACCGCCATCACTGGCCGGCGGTCCAGCTTAGCGCCGAATAGGCCGGCAATGCGATCGCCCAGCGTCACATGCGGGCTGAAGCGGCGAGAGACATTCTCTGCTGTCAGGATATCGTTCATGTGGAACCCGCCAGAGGATAATGGCAAAATGCCCCATGGAGATGATCGCCAACTGGCGGTGGGTCAGACCGGCAACGATCATCCGCGTGCCCGCAACGCGGGGCAAAGGGACAGCCGGGTGGCACATGAAGCGGTGACGGTGTGCTGCCAGGAATTTGCCTGAGTTTCTGTCCAGGGTCAGCCATGGCGGGCAGGCTATCCAGCAGCCCGCGCGTGTAAGGATGCAAGGGTGCACGCAATACATCCGCAACCAGCCCAAATTCCATAACGCGACCGAGATAGAGCACAATCACGCGGTCGGCCAGGGAAGACACAATGGCAAGATCATGGCTGATCCAAATCAGCGCCGTACCGCTTTCTTGCGAGAGTGTTTTCATCTCAGCCAGGATTTGCGCCTGGATGGAAACATCCAGCGCGGTGGTCGGTTCATCTGCGATAATCAATTCCGGTCCATGCAGCAGCGCGATGGCAATCGCTACACGCTGGCGCATACCGCCAGAAAATTCATGCGGATAGGCTTTCAGGCGCGTGGCCGCATCCGGAATTCCAACTCGCGTAAGGCTTCGTTCGGCAAGTGCCAAGGCGGCCCCCTGGCCCATGCCGCCATGCGCCTGCACGGCCATCATCATCTGCTGACCAATTGTGAGAACAGGATTCAGCGTCGCTGCGGGATCCTGAAAAATCATCGCGATCCGCTTGCCGCGGAGCTTTCGCATGTCAGCTTGCGGCAGGCCGACCAATTCTTGCCCCTGAAACGTGATTGAACCGCCAGAGATCCGCCCCGGCGGGTCCAGTAGCCCTATCAGGGAAAAGCCTGTCACTGATTTACCGGAACCTGACTCACCAACCAGACCAAGAATTTCGCCGCGTTCGAGTGTGAAGGAAACGCCATCTACTGCCTTGATTGTGCCGGTACGGGTTTCGAAATGCGTACACAGATCGCGCACTTGAAGCAGCGCAGGTTTCATCGGCGCAGCCTTGGATTGAATTGATCGCGTAACTGATCGCCGACAACATTGATGGCGACAATCAGCACAATAAGCGCAATGCCCGGATAGACCGAAATCCAGGTCCGACCGCTCATCATGTATTGGAAGCCATTAGCGATCAGCATGCCAAGCGAAGGTTCCGTCGGCGGCAGGCCAAGCCCAAGGAAGGACAAGGTTGCCTCGAGCGAAATTGCATTGGCGATCTGCACAGTACCAACAACAATCAGCGGCGGCAGGCAATTCGGCAAAAGATGGCGCAGCACAATACTGCGCCCCGGAAGTGGCGTGGCACGCGCGGCTTCAATGTAATCCTTCTGCCTCTCTGCTGTTGCGGCACCATAGGCAGTGCGCGCGAAATACGCGTACTGAGCGGTGACCAAGGCGATGATTAGTGGTACGCGCCCCTGGCCAAGCATCGCAACCAGCACCAGCGCCAGCAGAATCGCGGGGAAGGAAAGCTGCAAATCCACCAGCCGCATGATTCCCTGTTCAATCGCGCCGCCGATATTGGCCGCCATGATGCCAAGCGCGGTACCAATCCCAAATGCCACTGCGCCTGCCGCAATCCCCATCTGCAAAGAAATGCGCAAGCCATAAAGAATGGCCGAGAACAAATCCCGCCCCTGCGCATCCGTACCTAGCCAATGCACATAACCGCCCGACCCGACAAAACCCGGCGGCCGCCGCGCATCCCGCAAATTGAGATTGGCGAGGTCATAAGGGTCCTGCGGCGTGATTAGCGGAGCCGCAAGCGCTGCCACAACAATCAGCACCACTACTACAAGCGCGAGGGTAGCAACCCAATTCTCCCGATAATCGCGCCAGAATGCCGCCATCACACCCGCCTTCCACGCCTGAGACGCGGATCGAGCACAGCATAGGTAAGATCAACCATCAGATTGATGGTTACAAAAAAAAACGCCACCAGCACAAGGTAACCAACCATGACTGGCCGATCAAGCGAAGTGATGGAGTCAATAATCAGCTTGCCAACCCCTGGCCAGGAAAAGATCGTCTCGGTCACCACGGCGAAGGCAAGCGTGGAGCCAAATTCCAAGCCAAAGACTGTCACCAGCGGTATGGAAATCAGCCGCAACACATGCCGGCGCAGAATGGTGAAGTCAGAAAGCCCTGCTGCACGCGCGAATTTCACCGTATCGGATAACATGATTTCACGTGTGCCGGCACGTGACAGGCGGATCAGCATGGCAAGCTTGAACAGGCTAAGGTTAAGCGCTGGCAGTGCCAGAAACCTCAATCCATCCCAGGTCAGGAAGGACCAGCCAATGCCAAATACCTCAATCGTCGTGCCACGATCACCTGCTGGCAGCCAATCGAGATTAACCGCGAAGGTCAGAATGAGAATGAGACCCACCCAAAAGGTGGGTACCGAAAACCCTAAAACGGATGCCGCCATGATGGTTTTGGAAGCGGCGCTATCGGGCCGGTAGCCTGCATAAACGCCCAGTGGAATGCCCACAAAGGCGCCAATCAGCACCGAAGCCAGCGCCAATTCTAATGTTGCTGGCAGTCGGCTCAGCACCAATTGCAGCACTGGGATATTCAGCACGAAGCTGCGCCCCAGATCACCTTGCAGCAGCCTTTCCAGAAAAGCGATATACTGTCGCCAAAGTGGCTGATCCAGGCCGTAATGGCGAATGGTGGCTTCCCGGATATCCTGCGTGGCGTCGGGGGATATCAGCACGTCAATCGGATTGCCGATGGCATAGACACCCAGGAACACAAGCAGGGACATTGCCAGCATGACGAAGCCGGCCTGAATGAGGCGCTGAATGATATACCCAAGCATTACGGGCGATTATCCGGCATTTGACAGCCAGCGCAAGCTGTTCCTAGCATTCAAGGACAGAAGGCTGATGGGAGAAATGATCATGCGTTGGAGTAATCGCCGCTTTGCCCTGGCAACCCTTGGCGTGGCCTGTATGACTGGCGTAGCCTCTGCCCAGACGCTCAATATGGGCGTGATCGCCGGGCCTGAAAGCATTGACCCGCATTTCACCGCAACCGGCACGCACTCCGAAGCACTGAAGCATGTTTTTGATACGCTGACGCATTCCGGTGATAAGCTCCAGATCGAACCGGGTCTGGCGGAATCCTGGCGTATTGTGGATCCCACCACCTGGGAATTCCGGCTTCGTCGCGGCGTGAAGTTCCATGATGGATCGGATATGACGGCGGACGATGTTGCCGCCTCCATCCGCCGAATGCAGCAATTATCGGGGCCGAACCCAACCCGCATCTATGTGCGCCGCGTGCAGGAAATTCGCATTGTTGATCCCCACACCATCCAGATCATCACTGATGGACCGGCGCCGACGCTGCCCAATGATTTCATCCGTCTTTTCATCACCTCGGCCCGCGCCACCGCTGGGTTGACGCCGGAAAATGCCAACGAGGCGTTCAACAGTGGTCGCGCAGCCCTCGGTACCGGGCCGTATCGGTTTTCCTCCTGGACGCCGCGTGAGCAACTCACCGTGGAGCGCAGCGATAATTACTGGGGCAGCCGCCCTGCCTGGGGCCGCGTGGTGCGCCGTGAAATCTCCAACCCTGCCGCGCGCGTAGCGCAGCTGCGTACCGGCCAGGTGGATATGATTGTGCGCGTGCCGGCGGCCGATGTGGCGACCCTGGAACGTGATCGCAACATTAGCGTACTGAAAGCGGAAACGGTTTATGTCTTCAACCTTGCGCTGGACCAACGCGAACCAACGCCACAAGTAACGGCGCGCGATGGCTCGCGCCTCGCCGCTAACCCCTATCGTGATGCGCGGGTACGCGAAGCGATTGACCTTGCCCTTGATCGCCGTGCGCTCGCAGAAATTGCCATGGAAGGGCTTGGTTCCCCGGTCAGCCAAATGGTGACACCCGGTATCTTCGGGTTTAACCCGGCGCTCACGATCCCGGCACCCAATATCAATCGCGCACGGCAGCTTTTGACCGAAGCGGGCTATCCCAATGGCTTTCGCATGGTGCTGAATTTCACCAATAACCGCCTGCCTGGTGACGCCGGTGTTGGTGCGGCGATGACACAAATGCTGGCGCGTATCGGCCTTGAAGTGCAGGCAGCGGGTCAGCCTGCGGCAGTGATCTTCCCGGCGCGCGCCCGGGGCGAGCTTTCGAACATCATGGCCGGCTGGGGCACCCTGACCGGGGAGGCAAATTACTACTACGCCGCCAATGCGCATACCAATAACGCGCAGCTTCGGCTTGGCGCCTTTAATTGGAATGGTGCCTCCGATCCGGAAATTGACCGGCTGATCCAGGCCGCCAATGTGGAGCTGGATGACAAGAAGCGCGAAGCGCTGCTCCAACAGGTCGGCGCGCTTTGGAATGAAAAGCGCGTTGTAATTCCGCTTGCTGCGGTCGCCTCCGCCTGGGCCATGCGGCGTGATCGCGTGACGCTGCGCGTTAGCCGCAGTGATGAGGAAACCTACGCCTGGGATGTAAGCCCAGTCAGCCGCTAGGCGCCAAGCCCTTCTCCATGCGCATCGCGGATATAAATTGGATGCAGGTGGAGGATTACCTGCGCCAGGATGATCGCTGCGTCTTGGCCTTTGGCAGTACCGAACAGCATGCGCAGCTTTCGCTATGCGTGGATGCGATCCTGGCCGAAAGGGTCGCAGTGGAAGCGGCAGAACCCTTAGGCATTCCGGTCTATCCCGCTATGCCTTTTGGGCTGGCGCCCTATTTCGCGTCTTTTCCGGGCAGCATTTCGCTCAAGGTGGAAACACTACTGGCCGTGGCGCGTGATCTAATTGAAAGTGTTGCGCGCGCCGGTTTTCGCCGCATCCTGATTGTCAACGGCCATGGCGGCAATGCGCCTGTCGGTGCACTGGCTTTACAGATGATGACGGAAAATCCAGCGCTTTCGATCAAGTTCCATAATTGGTACAATCAGCCGCAAACCTGGGAAACCGCCATGGCGATTGACCGTTCCGGCAGCCATGGCAATTGGATGGAAAACTTCCCCTGGACACGGCTTGCCAATGCGCCATCGCCTTCTGGTGCCAAGCCGTCGGTTGATATGGCGCTGATGAAGGCAAGCCCGCCAGCCAAGGTGCGCGCCATGCTGGGCGATGGATCCTTCGGTGGCGAATGGCGCAAGCCGGATGAGGATATGCTGCGGCTTTGGCACGCCGGTGTTGCAGAAACCCGCGCCGCTTTGGAGGGACCATGGCCGACCCGTTAGTCATTTGGGGTGCCGGCGCCATTGGCGGCACGCTTGGCGCGCATCTGGCGCGTGCGGGGCATGATGTGCTGCTCGTGGATACAGTGGCCGAACATGTCGAAGCCTGTCGTACCAAAGGGTTGAAGATTTTCGGCCCCGTCACTGAATTCACACACATCATTCCGGCCGCTACGCCGGATGAACTGAAGGGCCGCTATTCGCGCATTGTGCTCGCGGTCAAGGCGCAGGCTACCAAGGCGGCCTTGCCTGTTTTGGCGCCGTATCTTGCAGATGATGGTTTTGTTTTCTCCGCTCAAAATGGCCTAAACGAATTGGAAATTGCGGAAGCCGTGGGCGCCGAACGGACCATGGGATGCTTCGTCAATTTCGGGGCGGATTGGCATGCGCCGGGGGAGATACTTTACGGTAATCGCGGCGCCTTCGTGGTTGGGGAGATTGATGGCAGCATCCGTGATCGTACCCGCGCGATGCACGCACTTTGCCAATCCTTTGAGTCGGATGCGGTTTTGACAAGTGATATCTGGTCCTATCTGTGGGGCAAGCTCGCCTATGGCGCGATGCTTTTCGCCACAGCCTTGAATCATGATTCCATGAGCGAGAATTTCGCCGACACGCGCCGCATGCCCGCCTGGCTTGCCTTGGGGCGAGAGGTTGCAGCAACCGCGCTTGCCCGCGGTGTGACTTCGCGTGGCTTCGGTTCCTTCGATCCCATGGCCTTTGCGCCGGGGCGCGTCGATGCGGATGGTATCAAGATAGTTGAATGGTTGCGCGATTACACCGCCATTGGCGCGAAGACGCATTCGGGCATTTGGCGTGATCTTGCGGTGCGCAAGCGCAAGACCGAAGCCGAGGCGCAACTCATGATCATTCCAAAGCTTGCGGCGCAGAAGGGCATCGCGACGCCTGCACTGAATGCCTTGGGCCGGCTGATCAAGGATATTGAGGAAGGCCGCCGCGAACAATCAGCGGAAAGTTTCAACGCCCTGCTGGATGCCATTGCTTGAGCGACGCGGTTCTAGAAAGACTGCTCGCTGACCGCACGCAATTCATCGCGCGGCTCGCGGAACTCGTCGCTTTTCCTTCCGTTTCGACTGACCCCGCCTATGCGGACGGCATGGCGGCTGCGCGGCATTGGCTGATCGCGCGCCTGACTACGCTCGGCTTTCAGGACGCGCAGGAAATCGCTGCGGGCGGACATCCCGCCGTCACCGCGCGCTGGCATGGCGCGGGGCCTGAGGCACCCACCTTGCTTGTCTATGGCCATTATGATGTGCAGCCGCCTGATCCCGCAGATGCTTGGGCCTCAAGGCCGTTTCAACTTACGGCGCGTGATGGCCGGCTTTATGCGCGTGGTGTTTCTGATGATAAGGGGCCGTTCCTTTTGGCGGTTGAAACCCTCGGCGCTTTTCTCGCCGTTGAAGGCAAACTGCCGGTCAATGTAACGTTACTGTTGGAGGGTGAGGAGGAATGCGGTTCCGCCACACTCGGCGCCCTGCTTACGAAACATCGTGATTCACTCGCGGCAGACGCTGTCCTTTCCGCCGATGGCGCACGCTGGAGGGCAGATTTGCCGACCATGACGGTGGGGACGCGCGGCAATACCGGCATGGAAATCAAGCTGCGGAGCGCGGCGAAGGATCTGCATTCCGGCCGATATGGCGGTGTCGCACCGAATGCACTGCATGCCATGGCGCGTCTGATTGCCACCTTGCATCATGCGAATGGCGATATCGCCGTCGAAGGTTTCTGGGCCGGCGCCAAGGCAGCTTCACCCGAACAGTGCGCGGCATTGGCGCGAATCCCCTTTGATGTCGCGCAGCATGATACGTCCATCGGCATCGCACCAAGCCATCTTGCGCCAGCGCATTTTTTGGAGCGGCTTTGGCTGCGCCCAACACTTGATGTGAATGGCATGTGGGGCGGCTATACTGGTGCGGGCGGCAAGACCGTCATTCCTGCTTTAGCCCATGCCAAGCTTTCCATGCGCCTGATACCGGGACAGGCCCCAATGGAGGCGCGTGAGGCCGTGGCGCGGCATTTGCGCGCACATTGCCCCAAGGGCGTTGAGCTTTCCATCAATCATACGCGTGATGGCACTTACGCCTATTCGCTGCCCGCCTCGCATCCCATACTGCTGGCGGCAGAGGCTGCGCTGGAACGCACCACGGGCCGAAAGCCGCTCAGAGTTCGCATGGGTGCGACGCTGCCGCTGGCGGATATTGCGCGCAATGTCGCGGGTATTGATACCATCATGTTTTCTTTCGCGACGGCAGATGAGGATTTTCACGCCCCCAATGAAAATTGGCGCGAGGCTTCCACTGCGGAAGGCTTCGCCGCCTGGGTTGCGCTGCTCCGCGAATTGAATGGTGTGAAGCGCACCGCCTTCCACCCAACCAAATAGGAAAACCGCTCCATGGATATCCGTTTTGACAATGTCACCGTTGCAGTCACGGGTGCCGGGCATGGTTTTGGTCAGGCCATTGCGCGGGGCTTCGCAGCACTCGGCGCTAAAGTCTTTGCCTGCGATCTTTCCGCCGCTGAATTGGCGGAAACCGCCAAGGCGCCGGGGGCCATCACCACCGATGCCTTTGACCTGACCGCGAAGGGCGCTGCTGCGGGCTGGATCAAGCGCATTGAAGATACTATCGGCGGTCCCATTGAAATTCTGATTTCCAATGCCGGCGGAGTGCGCGGCCAGGTGATGCGCCCGATCGAGGCCATTAGCGATGAGGATTGGCACGCAATCATTGACATCAATTTGCATGCCGCCTTTGCACTTGCGCGCGCCGCCGCACCTGGCATGAAGAAGGCAAGCAAGGGGCGCATCGTTACCATCAGTTCCGGTGCTGGGCTGAAGGCAAGCCTCACCGGCATTCAGGCCTATGGTTCGGCGAAGCATGGTCTTGTCGGGCTGACGCGCCAATTGGCGCGCGAATTCGGGCCATACGGCATTACGGTGAATTCCGTCGCGCCTGGCTTCGTGCTTTCCAATCCCTCCAGCATCAAGCAATTCGAAAGCTATGGCGAAGATGGGCAGAAGGCGCTGATCGGGAGGCTGGCTATGCGCCGGCTTGGAGTGGTTGACGATATCGCCAATGCGGTGATGTTCCTTGCGAGCCCTTATGCGGGCTGGGTGACCGGGCAAGTGCTGTCGGTTGATGGGGGCAATGCGTGATTTCTGTTGTTTGATTTATCGACGAGCACTCAGGTCGACCTGTCGGCTTAGGCCATAAGATCAGGGACTTAGTCAGTATTATATTTGCTCGAACCCGTCCAAGAGCGGAAATCCAAGTGCACACCTGAAGGACCTAAGTTTGCACCCAAGTCATTGAATTCTTTTTGTTATAGTGCAAACTGCAACCCATATTTTCGGCCTGACACTAGCGATGTCGAGCGCGTTTGCTCCCCGCACCGCCAGCCAAATCAAGCTCAACCTGACGTAAAATCTTCAGACAATCCTCATCCAAATAGCGCTTCCGAGCCATCCAACACCCTCCCCTATGACACAACAATAGTGCCTCAACTTTAGGGGGATAAGACACGCCCGCGAATCGAAATAACATGAGAGAACCACGTCTAACTCAGGCGACGCAAAGTGTTTTCGGACGGGCTCTTAGGGGTAATACCGGCGGCAATTCTATAGTTCGATATTCAAGCGCCTGAGCAGCGGCGCCCATCGTTCTTGTTCCCGGCCCAAAAACGCCTGAAATTCAGCCGGCGTGCCACCCGCTGTCAAAATGCCTTCATTGAGCAAACGCTCGCGTACCGTTGCATCCGCCACTGCAGTCGCACCCGCTGCGTTTAGCCGCGCGATTGCAGCAGGCGGCGTGCGGGCAGGTGCCAGAAGACCGAACCAGGTTACCGCAACGAGCCCTGGCCAATTCTCATGGAAGGTCGGCTGTTCGGGCAGGTTTGGTAGTCGCGCTTCACCTGTCCAACCAATGATCTTCGCACGACCTGATCGTGCAACTTGCAAGCCAGTCGCACCGCCAACCAGAATGGAATCGAGCGTGCCGGCCAGCAAATCATTCATCTGATGTGCGTCACCGCGATAGCCAATATCGTTCCAATCCAATTGCAGCCGATCTCGAATGAGTTCTCCCGCGATGTGATTGAAGGAACCGCGACCATTATGCCCCCAAGTCACCTTGCCGGGATTGGCACGCACATGGGCTATGAAGCCTTCAAGCGTATCGGGAATGCCCGGCTTCACGGCGATACAAAAAGGGAGCGTGGCAACATGAATGATTGGCGCAAAATCCTCGGGCTTATAGGGCAGGTTACGGCCAATGATCGGATTAATGGTAAGCGTCGTGCCGGATGACATCAGCATTGTGTGCCCATCCGGCGCTGAGCGCGCGACCACTTCGGCGCCAATAACCGTTTGTGCCCCCGGGCGATTATCAATCACCAAATTCTGCCCAAGCAATGAGGCCATCCGCTCCGCTACCATGCGCGCCGTGACATCGGTTGAACCGCCGGGCGGGAAGGGAACGACAATGCTGATAGGCCGCGTTGGATTCCATGGTGCCTGCGCTTCAGCCACGCCGGCTGTCGCCACCATAGCCGCGCCAAAACCACGGCGGGTCATTCGATGTGACAAAGTTCCCTCCTCGCTAGGTAGACCTCAGTTTGCAGATAGGCCTTCACTTAATCTTGCCGCAACAAAATGGTTCATTAGACGTTTTCAACGCGCCTCAGCTCAAACATTGACTTTGAGATGTTACACCAAGGTTCTCGACAAAGCCAGCTGTCCGTCGTCAAATCATTTGAGACCAATTGGCGGTCTTTGTGCCGGAGCATCTGGCTCATCTGGGTTTAAGGTTAGGCTGCCTTTTGGTGATGCATCAAGCGGCGGTGCTGGATGGTTCTGCGCTTGATGCGCA
>Ga0194134_10000980_pt1 | contig 41095 bp, 36 predicted proteins | sample TA2KigOff0mmetaG_FD_148602 | JGI IMG/M metagenome (GOLD analysis project Ga0194134, IMG submission 148602) | Freshwater microbial communities from Lake Tanganyika, Tanzania - TA2015056 Kigoma Offshore 0m | ecosystem: Environmental > Aquatic > Freshwater > Lake | place: Tanzania: Lake Tanganyika... | reverse complement strand
GGCGGGGCCGTTGGAGATGGGGTGCCAGAACCAGGCGAGGATTCCCGGCAGATGGGAGAAAATCATCTTGGCGACGCGGCGGAGGGGAGCGAGACCGCTGGCCTCGACACGGCCCCGCCAAGCCTCGTGACGGGGTACGGATTTTCGAGCCACCCCTAAGTTCGGTCTGGGGGATGGGTTGAGGTTGATACGACTGACGCTGGTGGTCCAACCCTAGCGGAGGGAAGGCCCGGCGCGGCGGGATTAGGAGATGTGCCCCTAGTCACTAGGGTCCTTGGATTTATTGACGACGGGCCAAATTTGGCACATCGAAAAGGAATGAGCGTTGCCTTGAAAATGAAACAATCACTCGCGCAGGCCATCCGCGAGCGGATGGCAGCTGAGCGCATCAGCATCAGCACCTTCGCCCGGAAAGCGAGGACGGGTCGTAATTCGGTGCGTCGCATTCTCGACAGCCACAACACCTCGGTCACGCTCAACAGTATCGGCAGAGCGGCGGAAGCCCTGAACCTTGATTTCACGTTGACGGCCAAGCCGATGACTCCGGCTCAACTGGGCAAGATCGCGGATAAACTGGAGGCTGCGAACGCCCGCGACAGGGCGAAGCTCGAAGAAGAATTCGTCGCCGGCTTTTACGGCAAGCCGGCCAAGCCGATGCATGCCAAAAATCCAAAGGTCTGAGGTTCCAGAAGAACTTCTTCGGCACCTCTTCCAACGGAGGGCGGAACGAGGTATCACAACCGAAGACCTCGTTCAGTTCGCGGCTTGGCTGGATCGGAATCCGACGGTACCGGACGGAAGGTGGTACAAACGCTTTCAAGGATTCACTCTCTGTGGTGAGGGAAACCTCGTGAAAACGTTTCTCAAGCCGACGCAAATCGCGGTGGGGACCGAAGTATCCTGAGACGAAGAGGAACTGGGCAACGCCGCGGTTCCCTCGGTCGGGCAAGTCAGCACGTGAAAGCACCCCAACTCGGCAGGCCCACCCGACAAGACGGCTCGTCTCCGCCTCGATCTGGTGGCATCCCCCCCGGCGGTCGCTGATGAACGCGGTTCCTCTCCTGTCGCTGCTCACGCTGGCGGTCGTCGCGTCGCCCGCGGTCCGGGGACAGGCTCCCGTCAGCGACATCGTCTTCGGCTCGTGCCTGAAGCAGGTGGATCATCCGATGCTCGACCGCACGCTGACGCTGCCGATGGACCTGTTCCTTTTCCTCGGCGACAACATCTACGCGGACACCCGGGATATGGCCGTGATGCGGGCGAAGTACGACACGCTCAAGGCCAGCCGCTTCTTCCAGGAGCTCCGCCGCCGCGGGCCCTTGCTCGCGACCTGGGACGACCACGACTTCGGGGCCAACGACGCGGGCGCGGAGTATCCGCGGCGGCGCGAGTCCCAGGCGGAGTTCCTGCGCTGGCTCGATGAGCCGGCTGACTCCCCGCGGCGGCGGCGGGATGGGGTCTACGACGCCCACATCCTCGGGCCCGCCGGCCGACGGGTGCAGGTGATCCTGCTCGACACGCGTTTCTTCCGCGGCCCGCTGCGCCGGGCGGCCGCGGGCGAGCCGGCGCTCCTCGGCGGCCCCTACCGGCCGCAGACCGACCGCAGTGTGACGCTGCTCGGGGAGGCGCAGTGGCGCTGGCTGGGAGAGCAATTGCGGCAGCCCGCGGAACTGCGGCTGATCGTGAGCAGCATCCAGTTCGTGTCGGAATTCTCCGGCGCCGAGGCGTGGGCCAATCTCCCGCACGAGAAGCAGCGCCTGCTGGACCTGCTGCGTGAGACGCGGGCGGCGGGCGTGCTCTTCGTCAGCGGCGACCGGCACTGGTGCGAACTGTCCCGAATGGACGGCCCGACGGGCTACCCGTTGTACGACCTCACCGCGAGCGCGCTGACGGAGAAGCATCCCCGCGGCACGCCCACGGAGAACCGGTACCGGGCGCTGCCGCAGACGTACCACGACGTGAATGCCGGGCACCTGCACATCGATTGGGCGGCGGCCGATCCGCTGGTCACCTGGCGGATCGTCGACGTCACCGGCCGGACGCAGCTCGAGCATCGCGTGCGGCTGGGCGAACTCCAGCCGGCGCGGGAATAGGGCGGGCGTCGGTGACCCAAACGCCAGGTAGGCCCCGCGCCGCCAGCGGAATCTTGCGCCGGCCGCGGTGGCGTGAGTTGCTCGCAAGAATGCCCGCCGCCGTCCGTCCCGCCCCCCCGCCGGAATCCCCGGTCCTGCCGCTGGCGATCGCGCTGGGGCTCGCGACGCTCGCTTTTTTACCTGCGCTGCCGATCGGATTCATCGCGGACGATTTCGTCTACATCGCGCGCTTCCTTGAGCTGCCGTGGTCAGCCTGGCCAGAGTTCTTCGTCCGGGAGTGGTCCGGGGGCGTGTGGGGTCAGCCGCTCAAGGAGCTCCGTCCCTTCGCGGCGCTCTCGTTGATGGTGGATGCGCGGCTTTGGGGCGGCGCGCCGGCCGGTTATCGCCTCGTGAACCTCGCGCTGCACCTCGCCGCGACCGCGTTGGTGGTGATGATCGCCTGGCGGCACGCGCGGGCCCGCCCCGGGCCGTTTTCCGCCCCGGGCGCGGCTCTCGTGGCCGGGATGCTGTTCGCGGTGCACCCGGCCCACGTGGAGACCGTGACGTGGATCACCGGCCGCGCGGACCTGCTGGGCACGGTGGCGGCGCTCGCGTTCTGGCTGGGCGGGGAGAGGCACGACGAAGGCGGTTCCCGTCGGGCCGCGGGGTTCGGCCTCGCCGCGCTGCTGGTCGGGGTCTTCACGAAGGAGTTCTGCCTCGTGCTGCCGCCGCTGCTCGCGCTCCGCTGGGCGCTGGTGGATCCCCGCGCCGGCCGCGCGGCCTGGAAGCGGCGCGGGGTGTTCCTCGCCGGCGCGCTGGCGGTCATCGCGGTGTACGCGCTCGCCCGCCGCGCCGCGTTCGGCGCCGATCCGACCACGGGCTTCTTCGGCTGGAATGACGCCCCGACGTGGAGCCGGCACGCGGGCTATGCCGGCTGGCTCGTGCCGGTCCTGCCCTTTTTCGCGCGCGCCGAGTGGGCCGCGCTGCCCCCGGCGGAGACCCTGCGCGTCCTCTGGGTGGTGCTGGCCACGCTCGCCGCGGGCGGCCTGGTCTACGCGAGGGTGCGACGGGCGCCGTGGGCCGGCACGGTGTTCTTCGGCGGCTGCTGGTGGTTCGCCACCACGCTCGGGCTCTTCGTGGTCGTCTATTTCTCGCCGCGACACCTCTACCTGCCGACCGCCGGGGTGGCGATCGGGCTGGGCTTGCTCCTGCACGCCGGGCGCGCGCGCCGGAGCGCGGCCGCGGTGCTCGTCGCGTGGTGCCTCGCCGCGCACTTCGCGGCGCTGGGACCGTGGCGGGAGGCCGGCCGGATCTCGCGGGAGGTGCTCGCGGCGGTGAACGAGGAACTGCAGGCGGCTCCGGAGGACACGATCGTCCTTGTTTCCGTCCCGGAGACGCGGGGCCCCGTCCTCCTGTGGGCGTGGTCCAGCCCGGCCGCGCTGGGCGCCCCCTTTCTTGCGCGGCCCCGCACCCCGCACCAGGTGATCGAGCGCCCGGTCAACCATATGCGTCCGGACAAGTGGGCGGTGGAGCGCCGGCCGGTCGAAACGGTGCGGGCCGCGGGGGCGGCCGTTGCCGTCCACGTCGGTCTCGATGGCCAGGTGCACCACCGGTTGGTGCCGCGGGGGGAACTGCTGGCGCGGGCGGAGCAGCTGGGCCGTTTGTCCGCCCAGGGCTTGTCCGCGGAGAGTTTGACGGCTTGGATCGAGTCGTGCGCCCGCCCCTGAACCGACCCGAACCGGAGCTGGCGCTCTCCGTGGTGATCCCGCTCTTCAATGAGGCGGGCAACGTGGGGCCGCTGCTCGCGGAGCTGCGTGCCTCCCTCGCGGCGCTCCCGGTGGGTGCGGAGGTGATCGCGGTTGACGATGGCAGCACGGATGGGACGGCGGCGGAGCTGGCGATCGTGGCGCGCGATTGGCCCGCGCTGAGGGTGCGGCGCTGGGCGGAGAACCGGGGGCAGGCGGCGGCGCTCTGGGACGGCTTTGCGGCGGCCCGGGGCGAGTGGGTGGCGATGCTCGACGGCGACGGCCAGAATCCCCCGGCGGAGCTCGCCCGCCTGTGGGCGGTCCGGGACCGGGCGGACCTGATCGCCGGGATCCGGGCGGAGCGGCGGGATCCGGTGCTGCGGCGCGCGATGTCGCGGGTCGCGAACGCGGCGCGCCGGCTGCTGTTGCGCGACGGGGTGAGCGACACGGGCTGCTCGCTGAAGCTCTTCCGGCGGGAGGTCGCGGGCTCCTTTCTGCCGATCCGCTCGATGTACTCCTTCCTGCCCGCCTTCGCGCGGGCGGCGGGCTACACCGTGCACGAGGTCCCGGTGGCGCATCGCCCGCGCCGGGCCGGGACGTCCAAGTACGGCCTCGCCGTGATGGCGGTGCGCCCGCTCCTCGACCTGCTCGCGCTCACCTGGGTGCTGCGCCGCGTCTTCCGGCAGCGCGGCCAGCCGGCGTCGCGGGCGATGGATTGAGGCTGGATTCCCGGGCCGGGGCCGGCCAAGTTCCGTGCGCCTCCTCGCGCGCGTTCCCCTTCCCCGCGGGGATGCGCCCCGCGACCGTTTTGTCCCTATGAATGTCCCCCGCAGTTTCCTGCTGTGCCTCGGCGTCGTCCTCGCCCTGCTCGCCGCCCCCGCGGGGCGCGCGGCGACCCCCACCGGCACCCTCTCCGGGGTCGTGAGCAACAGCGCCACCGGCAACCTGCTGGAGGGCGCGCGGGTGGAGGCCCCGGCGCTCGGGCTCGTGGCGCTGACCGACCTGACGGGCGCTACGTGCTGAATGGCGTGCCCGCGGGGGCCCACGAGGTCGTCGTCACCTACACCGGGCTGGACCGGGTCCGCGCGACCGTCGAGGTGCGGGCCGGGGCGCGCGCGGCGCGCGACTTCGACCTGACGACGGCCATCTACCGCCTGGATGCCTTCAAGGTGACGGGCGAGCGGGAGGGCGGGGCGGCGGCGATCACCGCGCAGCGCAACGCGGACAACGTGAAGAACGTGGTGGCGATGGACGCCTTCGGGACGCTGCCCAATATGAGCGCGAGCGAGGTCGCGCTGCACCTGCCGGGCGTGGCGGGCGTGATGAACGAGGCGGGCCTGGTTGCCGGCTTCTCCATCCGCGGCGTCCAGCCCGGGCTCAACACCGTCACGATGGACGGGGCGCTGCTCACGAGCCGCGACGACGGGATGTCGCGCTCCACCCAGCTGCACGTCTACAGCGCCGCGATGTTCGACCAGATGGAGCTGATCAAGGGGCACACCCCGGACAAGGGTGCGGATTCCCTCGGGGGCACGATCAACCTGAAGACCCGGTCGCCCCTCGGGATGAGGGAGAAGCGGCGGATCACCTACAACGCGTCGGGGCGCCTCGCCCCGTCGTTCACCCAGCAGATCCCGCTGCGCGAGGCGCACCGCTTCCACCCGTTGTTCAACCTCAGCTACCAGGAGGTGTTCAGCGTGTTCGGCGGGGAGCGGAACCTCGGCGTGACGACCAACTTGTTCTACAGCGAGCACGCGACCGGCTGGTTCATCACCACGCGCGATTTCCAGAACACGACCGCGGCGCCGGCCTATGTCTGGGACTACCGGACGACGGACACGTACAACCCGCATTACCAGGCGAGCCTCAATGTGAAGGTGGACTACCGCCTGTCCCCGACGACCAAGCTGAGCCTCAACACGATCGCCAACGACAACAACGAGAAGTTCCGCCGGCGGTACGAGACGCGGGCCTTCACCACCCAGTCGGTTGGCACCAGCGGCACGGCCGGCATCCTGCCCGGCTACACCGACCGCATCACGCAGGTGCGCGCCGCGCCCGGGTCGACCATCACGCACACGATGACCGGGCCGAACAATGTCTTCGTGCGGATGCGGAACCTGGACTTCGGGGTCGAGCACGAGTTCGACCGCCTCCGGATCGACTACAAGGCCGCGTACAACCACTCGAACGTGAACCGCGGCAACGGCAAGGGAGGGGTCCTCATCAACCAGTTGACCGGCGTCGGCTGGATTCTGGATCGCACCCAGTCCGACCTCTACCCCCGCTTCATCCAGACCGAGGGGCCGGATATGACCAATCCGGCCAATTACCGGCCCGCGCCCAATGGCCTCACCAACGCCAACGCCGACAATGACCGCGTGGCGGCGGAGGCCCGGGCCAACGTCCGCTACCAGCTGCCGGTGCCGGCCACGGTCTTCCTCAAGGGCGGCGCCTTCCTCCGGGACAACTCGGCGCGGGACCTGGTCCGCGACCGGCGGTGGAGCTACGTGGGCACGACGGCGTTGCCGGCCTCGACCCGGCTGCTGATGTGGGATCAGGTGAAGACGGGCCGGCGGATGCCGCAGTGGGAGGCCTCGGACTTCATCAGCACCCGCGCGCCCGCGCAGCCGGAGCTGTGGCGCGAGGACCTGTATTTCCGCGAGAGCAACAAGTACCTCGGCAACCGCCGGGTCGCCGAGCGGGTGACCGCCGGCTACCTGATGACCGAGGGTCGGCTCGGGAGCACCGGTTTCCTCGCGGGCGTGCGCACGGAGCGCACCGACACCGAGAGCATCGGCTGGGTGCGGGCGAGGGTCGCGAGCACCGCGGCGCAACAGGCGGCCGACCCCGTGGGTTCGGCGCAGCGCGACTACGCCGGCACGCGGCGGGCCTCCACCGGGGGCTACACCAAGTCCTTCCCGAGCGTGCACCTCAACCACGACCTCACGCGCCAGCTGAAGGCGCGCGTGAGCTGGTCGACCAGCTTCGGGCGGCCGGCGCTGAGCGAGCTGCGCTAGAGCGAGGCCGCCAACGAGGCGGCGCAGACCGTCACGGTCAACAACGCGAGCCTGCGGCCGCAGCTCGCGACGAATTGGGACGCCGCGCTGGAGTATTACTTCGAGCCGGTGGGCGTGCTGTCGGCGGGCTGGTTCCACAAGTCGATCCGGGACTACATCGTGCGCGGGATCACGCTGGGCACGGTGGGCGCCGGGGCCGCGAACGGGTTCAACGGCGAGTACCAGGGGTTCACGCTGCTCACCAGCGCGAACGCCGGCACCGCCGTCATCCAGGGCTGGGAGTTCACCTACCAGCAGCAGTTCACGTTCCTTCCCGGCCTGCTGAAGGGGCTGGGCGTCTCGGCGAACTACACGCTGATCCAGACGGCGGGTGACTTCGGGGGCGCGATCGCCCGCCGCACCGACGAGGTCCCGGGCTTCATCCCGCGCGTCGGCAACGTCGGCCTGACCTGGCGGCACCGCGCGGTGAGCGCCCGGCTCGCCGTGAACCACGTCGGGCGCCACATCACGAATTTCACCGCCACGGGCTCCGGCCGGAACCTCTACCGCTTCTCCCGCACGATCACCAACGTCGGCCTCGGCTACCACTTCCGCCCCTGGCTCAACCTCACGCTCGATGTCGCCAATCTCTTCAACGAGCCCGAGGCCTCCTATCGCGGCATCCCGGACCAGATGCAGTCGACCAACATCCCGGGCACCACGATCACGATGGGGGTGAACGGACGGTTCTGAGGCCGGCTCCCGCGGCCGGCCGGGTCCGTCCTGCGGCTCAATCACCGCCAGGGGTCAGGCCCGGGAGGCGCCGCGGGCCGTGGCCGTTCTCAGCGGCCCGCCCACGCCTCCGGCAGGCGCAGGAGACGCTCGGCGTTGCCGTGGAAGAACCGTTCCAGGGTCTCGCGCGGGAGTCCGAGGGCCTCGGTCTTCCGCCCCGAGTGGAGGATTTCGCCTTGGCCCGCGTAGTAGGCGAAGTCGGCCCGGTAACGCACCTCCAGCTGGGTGGCGTGCGCCTGGCGCTGCCGGTCAGTCGGGGGCTGCTCCCGCAGGTGCGGCTTCCAGCCGGAGTCGAGGCCGTACAGGATGCGGTCCGGGAAGCGGGCAAACAGCGCCCGCACGCGCTCGGGCGGATGGCGCGTCAGATTGCGCGTCCGCGCGGCGACCTCGATTTGGAGGTTCGGAAACGCCTCCAGCCGGCGCGCGATGCCGTCGAGGTCGTGCTCGAGGCTGCCGAGGTGGGCCGCCAGCACCACCAGGGTGGGATGCTTGCGGAGGATGTTGTCCCGGGCGGCGATGATCGCGGCGTGGCTGGGGAACTCCGGCTTGCCGTGGAGGTGCCACTGGGGGTTCGTCGAGTAGTAGCCGTGGTGGGGGCTGGCCGGATCCAGCGGCAGCCACGCGTCGATCGGCTCCGCGAGGTGCGCGTGCAGCGGCTTCCCGCGGCGGGCGAGATGCGCGTAGATCGGGTCGAAGCGCGGGTCATCCGGCAGCACAAAGCGGCCCGACTCGTCCCGGATGCCGATGCCGACCTCCTTCCAGATCTTCACCGCGACGGCGCCGCCGGCGAAGGCGGCGTCCAGCCAAGCAATGACCTTCGCCGCATAGTCCGGGGCCGCGTGGCCAGTGACGTCAAACGTGGCCGTGAAAGGGTACAGGGTGGGTTCGATCCGGTAAAGGTGGCGGGCGACGCGGTCCATCGTCGCGAGGTGGCCGTCACCGCCCGGCACGCAGACGTTCACCGTGCGCAGGTTCAGGCGGCGGAACAGGTCGTGGAAGACCGGGGCGTCCTCAAAGAGGTGCGAGTGCACGTCGATCTTGCGGATCTCCTCGAACGCCGGAGGCGTGGCCGCGCGAGGCGTGGCGGTGAACGCGAGCAGGACGGGCAGCAGCCGGATCAGGGGGCGAAGGGGGTTCATCGGGCTCGGGCAGGCTGGCTCAGCGGGGCGGGGCGGCGAGCCGGGGCGCGCTGTGTCCCTGGGCGCGGAGTTGGGCGAGCAGGGCGGTCAGCTCGGCGACCTTGGCGGGGTGGGCGGCGGCGACGTTGTGGCGTTGCCCGAGGTCCTCACGGAGCTGGTACAGCTCGACCTCGGCGGCGTCATCGGCGGGATAGCCGTGCCGCGCCTCCCAGGCGCGGTCCCGGGCGGAAACGTAACCGTCCTTCGCGCGGATGAGCACCCAGTCCCCGGCGCGGATCGCGTACCCGTTGGCGTTGGTGTTGTGCACGTGGGCGGTGCGGACCGGGGTGGTCCCGCCGCGGAGGAGCGGCAGGAGGTCGTGGGAGTCCTCGGCGGCGTCCCGGGGCAGGGTGTGCCCGGTGATCGTGGCGAGGGTCGCCATCACGTCCACCTGGGAGACGAGCGCCTCGGAGACCGTGCCCGGGCGGACGACCCCGGGCCAGCGGACGAGGAAGGGCACGCGGTGGCCGCCCTCGTAGAGATCGCGTTTGAGGCCACGCAGCGGGTGCGACGACCAATGCCCGTGGCGCTCGTCGCGGGCGTAGGCGTAGCGCTCGGGCCCGTTGTCGGCGGAGAAGAGCACGAGCGTGTTGCCCGCGTGGCCCGACTCCTCGAGGGCGCGCAGGAGCTGGCCGACGCTGTCGTCCGTCTCGTGCACGAAGTCCCCGAAGGCGCCGGCGCGGGATTTGCCGTCGAAGGCATCGTTGGGGATGATCGGCGCGTGCGGGGAGGGGAAGGCGAAGTAGAGGAAGAACGGCTGGTCGGATCCCCGGCGGGCGCGAAGGTATGCGACGCCCCGGCGGGTGAGGGTGGGCAGGTTCTCGTAGGGGTCCCAGCCGGGGGCCATCGGACCGGGGCGGGATTCCCAGTTGCCCTCCTTGATCGCCTTGAACCGGCTGGTGTCCAGGGGGCGGTCGGGCGCGGTGACCACGCGGTCGTTCTCGATCCAGCAATAGGGCGGGAAATTGATGACATCGTCCCCGAAGTAGTGGTCGAAGCCGCGCGCGAGCGGCCCGCCGGGGATGGGTTTGGTCCAGTCGAACGCGTCGGGCCCCCATTCCTGCGGGGCCTTGGCCTTGCCGCCGCCGCGGGGCTGGGCGCCCGGGCGGCGGATCGCGTCCCAGTCCCAGCCGAGGTGCCATTTCCCGATGGCGGCGGTGGCGTAGCCGCGGCGGCGCAGCATTTCCGGGAGGGTGAGCTGGCCGGGGCGGAAGATGGGGGCGCCGAAGGCGTTCACGATGCCGTGGAAGTCGCGCCAGTGGTGCCGCCCGGTGAGGAGGGCGTAGCGGCTGGGGGTGCAGACGCCGGAGGAGCTGTGGGCGTCGGTGAAGCGGAGGCCGGACGCGGCGAGGCGGTCGAGTTGCGGGGTGGGGATGCGGGAGCCGGCGTGGTAGCAGCCGAGGTCGCCGTAGCCGAGGTCGTCGGCGTAGAGGATCAGGACATTGGGCAGGCGGGCGGGGGCGGCGTGCGCCGGCGGGGCGGCGAGGGCGGCGGCCGTGAGGACGCGGCGGAGGAGGGCGGCGGAGGACATCGGGGTGGCGGGATTGGGGCGCAACGGCGGGCGGGGCACAAGGCCGCTCCGGATCGATCAACGGACCCCTTGGCAAAGCCCGGCGCATCTGCATGGTCGACCGGATGTTCGTCGACGAATGCACGGTGAAGCTGGCCGCCGGGGATGGGGGCAGGGGCTGCATCAGCTTCCGCCGGGAGAAATACGAGCCGTGGGGCGGACCCAACGGCGGCGATGGTGGCCGCGGTGGCGACGTGGTCCTGCTGGGAGACGTCAACACCAACAACTTGGTCGACTACAAGTACCAGCCGCACTGGCGCGGGGAGCGCGGTGGCCACGGGCTCGGGGCGGATTGCAATGGCCGCGACGGCGAGCCGTGCGTGCTGCGGATGCCGTTGGGGACGATGGTGATCGATCTTGAGACCGGCAAACCGGTGGCCGAGGTGATCGAGGACGGCCAACGGATCGTGCTTTGCCAGGGCGGCAACGGCGGCTGGGGCAACACGCACTTCAAGACCTCTACGACGCGCGCCCCGCGGCGGGCGAACCCGGGCCTGACCGGGCAGGCCGGCACCTACCGGCTGGTGCTGAAGAGCATCGCCGACGTCGGCCTCGTCGGCTTCCCGAATGCGGGCAAGTCCTCCCTGATGGGCCGCATCACCCAGGCGCGTCCGCGCACTGCCGCCTATCCCTTCACCACGCTGCACCCCCAGATCGGGGTGATCGAGTACCCGGAAGACAAGCGCGGCGCCCGCCGCCTGCTACTCGCGGACATCCCCGGCCTGATCGAGGGGGCGCACGAGAACCGCGGCCTCGGGCACCGTTTCCTGCGCCACATCGAGCGCTGCGCCCTGCTCGTGTTTCTCCTCGATATGGCCGGGACGGACGCGCGGGACCCCCGGGAGGACTACCGCCACCTGCTCCGGGAACTGAAGCTGTACGATCCGGCGTTGCTGGAGAAACCACGGCTGGTGGTCGCCAACAAGCTGGACCTGCCGGAGGCCGCGGGCTGGCTGGAGAAGTTCCGCCGCCGCCACCCGGACGTGCCGGTCCTCGGGATCTCGTGCGCGACGGGCGAGGGCGTCGACCGATTTAAGAAGGAATTGTCAAAACGCGTTCGCCGGCGCCCGCGGGAGGGAAATGCGTCGCCTCCCGCTTCCGGCTGAGGCGAGGATGGTCGCGATGTCCGCCCCCAGTGCACATCGCTCGCTCCTGATGAAGGCCAACCGGCAGCTCGGTTTGACGCTGTCGGACCGCAACCTGCTGACCGTGGGGCAGCTGCAAGAGGCGAACGAGCGCTGGCTCGAGTGGGTGGCCGGGGGCGAGCGGGGCGCGTCACTCCTGCGCGTCCTTACCCAGTCGCTGAAATTCCTCCGGGAGGGGGACGTGCTGCGCCACGCGATGGAGCACGAGGGGGCGGGGTTGGTGGACCTTCGCGACTTCGACGTGCCCGATGAGTTCCGCCGGCTGCCCGACTCCGGAGCCTGCTGGGCCACCTGGACCGTGCCGTTCGACAAGCTGGACGGTTTCACCTGCCTCGCCTCCGCCTACGTCCTCAGCCCCGTGGTCAAGGCCCATTGGGAGGCGCGGCTCCCGGGGCCCTTGCTCTGGTTCGGCACGACGCTGGATGGGGTGACGGAGCATCTGGGGCGGCTAGGTACGCCCGCGCGCTGACCATGCCCCTCGGACGCGTCCAGACCAGCATCGTCACCCACCTGGTGGAGCTGGGGCGGCTCCAATCGGCCCAGCGGGACGAGCTGGTCCAGCATCCGCAGGACCTGAGCGGTGAGGCCCTCGACCGGCTCCTCCGGGACGATTACCGCGTGCCCGACTTCGCGCGTTTACTGGCGGCCGCGCACGCCTACGGGATGCGCGCCTGCAACGTGGCCCGCTTCCGCGTCACCCCGCAGACCTTCGAGGGCCTGTCGCTGGAATTCTGCCAGAAGCACCTCGTGCTGCCCGTGGGCGCCCTCGGGGATCTGCTGCTGCTCGCGTGCGTGGACCCGTTTGATCGCGCGGTCGCCGACCAGGTGCAGGAGATGACCGGGCGCACGGTGGTCCGCCTGCTCGCCCGCGCCGAAGATCTGCGGGAGAAGGTGGCCCGCGGGCAGGACAAGGGGGCCGGATTCGCGGACGTGGTCACGCAGATCGACGAGCAGTACCGCCAGGGGCCCGAGACGGAGATCAGGGACGAGGAGGTCACGGAGGAATCCGGACCGATCATCCAGCTGGCGAACCGGATCGTCGAGGAGGCTTACCTGGCGGGCACGAGCGACATCCACATCGAGCCGCAGGAGAAGGAGGTCGTGGTCCGCAACCGGGTCGACGGGATGTGTTACGAGCGGCTCCGGTTGCCGAAGAAGGTCGGGCCCGCGCTGGTGGCGCGCCTGAAGATCATGTGCAACCTGGACATCTCGGAGCGGCGGCTGCCCCAGGACGGGCGCATCGTCTTCCAGCAGTATTCGCGTAAGGGCCTCGACATCGATCTGCGCGTCTCCACCGCGCCGCTCAACCACGGCGAGGGGGTGGTGATGCGGATCCTCGACAAGCAGCGGACCACGTTGCCGCTCTCGGATCTCGGCTTCTCCGCGGACAACCTCGCCCGCTACCGCGCCTGCATCCGGGAGCCGCACGGGATGATCCTGCACTGCGGCCCGACGGGCTCGGGCAAGTCGATGACCCTCTATTCGGCGTTGAACGAGATCAACACCCCGGACCTCGTCATCCGGACGGCCGAGGATCCCATCGAGTACACCCTGCCCGGCATCAACCAGATGCAGATGCACCGGCAGATCGGGCTCACCTTCGCCAGCGCCCTGCGCTCGTTCCTCCGGCAGGACCCGGACGTCATCCTCGTCGGTGAGATCCGCGACCAGGAGACCGCCGGCATCGCCGTCGAGGCCGCCCTCACCGGGCACCTTCTCCTTTCCACCCTCCACACGAACGACGCCCCCACCACAGTCTCTCGCCTGACGGATATGGGAGTGGAGCCTTTCCTGCTCTCATCGTCCCTGCGCTGCGTCTGCGCCCAGCGGCTCCTGCGGCGGGTCTGCCGGGACTGCCGGCTCGAGTACGAGCCCTCGGGCCGCGAGCGCGACCTCCTCGAGCGGGCGCTCGGCTGGAGCGGGCCGATTCACAAGGCGCACCCGGGGGGCTGCCCGAAGTGCGACCATAACGGCTACCGTGGCCGCGTCGGCATCCACGAGCTGATGGTGGGCAACGAGGAGCTGGTGGCCGCGATCAACGCGGGGGCCGAGGCGGCGGAGCTGAAGCGGATCGCGATGCGCGGCGGGATGAAGACGCTCCACCAGGACGGCCTGCTCAAGGTCCGCGAGGGCGTCACCACGATGGAGGAGGCGCTGACCAGCGTCCCCGCGGACCGCTGACGCGTCCGCCGGCGTTGCGGTCGTGACAACCACGGGGGCCTCGCGCAACCTCGCGCGCGATGTCTTCCCCGTCCCCCCGCGCCGGCGGCTGCCGGATCCCTTGGTTCAGGCTCGGACTGCTGGTGCTGCCCGTGCTCGCGGGCGCCGCCCCGGCTCCCGTGGCCGCGCCGCGCCCGCTGAACGTGGTGCTGCTGTACGCGGATGATTGGCGCCACGACACCCTGGGCGCGGCGGGAAACCCGATCGTCCGCACCCCGCACCTGGACCGGCTGGCGCGCGAGGGGCTCCGGTTCACCAACAGTTTCGTCACCACCTCCATCTGCGGCGTGAGCCGCGCCACGCTGCTCACGGGGCAATGGATGTCGCGGCACGGCAACCGCGCGTTCGAGATGTTCCGCACCCCCTGGGCGGAGACGTATCCCGGGCGCCTGCGCGCGGCCGGGTACCACGTCGGGCACGTGGGCAAGTGGCACAACGGGGATTTTCCCACCGAGAATTACGACTTCGGGGCCGGGAGCATCACCCCGATGCAGCACTGGCTGCCGCGGCCGGAGGGCCCGCCGGAGCACGTCACCCGCCGCAACGAGGCGGACGCCCTGGAATTCCTGCGCACGCGCCCGGCGGGACGGCCCTTCTGCCTCACGCTCGCGTTTATCGCGGCCCACGCGGAGGACCAGCACCCGGCGCAGTTCCTGCCGCAGCCGGAGAGCCTGCCGCTTTACGCCGGCGTGCGCATTCCCGTGCCGCCGACCGCGACGGAGGCGCATCACCGGCGCCTGCCGCCTTTCCTCGCCAACGAGCGCAACGAGGGCCGCGTCCGCTGGCATTGGCGGTTCGATGAGCCGGAGAAGTACCAGGAGATGATGCGCAACTACTACCGGCTCGTGACCGAGGCGGACGCGGTCTGCGGGCGGGTGCTCGCCGAACTGGAGCGCCAGGGGGTGCTGGAGGAGACGCTGGTGGTCTTCACCACCGACAACGGGTTCTTCCACGGGGAGCACGGGCTCGCGGACAAGTGGTACCCGCACGAGGAGAGCATCCGGGTACCCCTGATCGTGCGCGATCCGCGTCTCCCGGCGGCCCGGCGCGGGGCGACCGAGGCGGCCTTCGCCCTCAACGTCGATCTTGCCCCGACCGTGCTGGGGGCGGCCGGGTTGCCGGCCTCGCCGGGAATGCAGGGCCGCGACCTGACGGCCCTCTACGCGCCGGAGCGGCGACCGGCGGACTGGCGCCAGGAGTTCTTCTACGAGCACGCGGTGATCCGGAACCGGGACTTCATCCCGGCGTCGGAGGCGCTGGTCCGCGCGGACTGGAAGTATATGTTCTGGCCGGACTTCGGGCGGGAGCAACTGTTCCACCTCGCGGCTGATCCGCGCGAGGAGCGCGACCTCGCCGCGGAGCCCGCGCAGGCGGGGCAATTGGCCGGGCTGCGCGCCCGCTTCCAGCAGCTCAAGGCGGCGGCCCGTTAGGCTGCCGCGCCGCTCAGGCCCCGCGGGCCCGTTCCCGCTTCGCTTCCTTCCACGCCTGCCACGTCTCCCAGACGATGGGCAGGACGGAGATGATGATGATGGCGAGGATCACCAGCTTGAAGTTCCGCTGGATGAAGGGCAGGCCGCCGAACCAGTAGCCGGCGTAGAGGAAAAAGTAGATCCAGATGAAGCCGCCGAGGACGTTGTAGGCGATGAAGCGCCCGTAGTGCATCTTCCCGACCCCGGCGACAAAGGGCACGAAGGTCCGCACGATCGGGACGAAGCGCGCCAGGATGATCGCCCGGCCGCCGTACTTCTCAAAGAAGGCGTGCGCCCGCTCGAGGTGCTTCTTGCGCAGGAGCATCGAGTCCTCCCGTTTGAACACCGCGGGCCCGATCCGGGAGCCCAGCCAGTAATTGACGGTGTCACCCAGCACCGCCGCCACCCACAGGAGCACCGCCATCAGGTGGACGTTCAACCCGGTTTCCGGCTTCGCGCAGAAGGTGCCGGCCGCGAACAGGAGGGAATCGCCGGGCAGGAACGGCGTCACCACCAGGCCCGTCTCCGCGAAGATGATCAGCCAGAGCACCGCGTAGGTCCACAGCCCGTACGAGGCGATGATCTCGGCGAGGTGCCGGTCGATGTGGACGATGAAGTCCACCAGCTTGCGGATCAGGTCGAGCATCAGCCGGGGTAGGGGTACGAAAAAGGCAGGCAGTGGGCGCTGCCTGCCGGGAGAGGGGACGGGAAGCTCAGACGTCGGGCTTCGTCTTCCGCAGGCCCTGGACGCGGTCGCCAGCCTTCCACTGCCCGCGCTTCTTGAGCAGGTCCACCCGCTCGAAGCGCTTGAGGACGTTGCGTTTGACGACGATGCCGGAGGTTCCTTGGAGGCTCTTGTGCTGGGACATGGCGGAAAGAGAGTGGAAACTAGGTGTTAAAGGGTTGAGGGTGACGCCCAGACCGCGCCCAAGACAAGTATTTTTCTCCGACCCGGGAGGCATCGACCACGATCCATTCCGGGACGGAGTACGGGTGGCGGCCCAGCACCGCCGCCTCCAGCGCGGGCAACTGCTCGTCGAGGCACTTCAGGGTGAGCCGATATTCCTCCGTGGCTTCCACCTTGCCCTCCCAAAGGTAATGGGAGCGGAGCGGCCCCTCGACCTGCACGCATACGGCCAGGCCCGCGGTCACCAGCGCGCGCGCCATTTCCTCCGCCTCGCCGGCGGTCGCCACCGTGGTCCACGCGACCTTCATCCCGGGCAGCTTCTCGCCGGGCGGGCGGGTGACAAGCGGGATCGCCGGGCTGGTGCATTCGACGTTGACCGCGCGGCGTCGCCGGCGAGCCTCGGCCGCACCCGCCCCGCCCAATGATGACGCCCCGCCAGCTGGTGTTCCTGCTCCTGAGTTTTTGCAGTGCCGGACCGGCTTTCGCCCAGGAGTGGACGCGGTTCCGCGGGCCCAACGGCTCCGGCATCAGCCCCGCGCGGGGCCTGCCGGTCGCGTGGATCGAGGCGGATTTCCGCTGGCGCGTCCGGTTGCCCGGCGGCGGTCACGGCGCGCCGGTGGCGTGGGGGGAAAGCCTGTTCGTCACCGCGGCCACCGACGAGGGCCGGGAGCGGGCGATTTTGGCCCTTGACCGGCGGGACGGCCGGGAACTCTGGCGGAAGACGTACGCCCTCCCCACGCACCGGCCGGCCAGCCGCAACGCCGGCTACGCCAATTCCTCGCCCGTCGTCGACGCGGACCGCGTCTTCGCGGTCTTTGTTTCCGCGGATCACTTCTGGGTGCGCGCCTTTGATCACGCGGGCGCCGAGCTCTGGTCGCGGGACCTGGGACCGTTCGTTTCCCAGCACGGCCACGGCGCCTCGCCGATCCTCCACGCGGGACGGCTGATCGTGACCAATGACCAGGATGGCGTGAGCACCGTGACGGCGCTCGATCCTGTCACGGGTCGCGTCGTCTGGGAGACCCCGCGGCGGACGTCACGCAGCGGCACCGCCTACGGCACGCCCTGCGTCCTGCGCCGGGCGGACGGCCGGGAGGAACTCCTGCTGGCGAGCCAGTCGCACGGCATCTCGAGCCTCGATCCGGCCACGGGACGCCAGCTGTGGGACGCCCCGGTCTTCAACAAACGGATGGTCTCCTCGCCGGTGGTCGCGGGGGACCTGGTGATCGGGACCTGCGGGCAGGGTGGGGGGGCGGGCAACTACCTCAGCGCGGTCCGGCTGGACGGCTCGGGCGACGCGGAGAGCCGGGTCGCCTACACCCTTAAGGTCGCCACGCCCTACGTGACCACCTCCGTGCACCACGAGGGCCGCGTCTACCTGGTGAGCGATGGCGGGGTGGCCACGGCGATCGAGGCGGCGACGGGCCGCACCCTGTGGTCCGAGCGATTGCGCGCCGAGTTCTTCGCCTCGCCGGTCTGGGTGGAGGGTCGGCTCTATTGCGCCTCGACCAAGGGGGAGATGCTGGTGCTGGCGGCCGGGGACGAGTTCCGGCTCCTCGCCCGCAACCCGATCGGCGAGGGCACCCACAGCACGCCCTGCGTCGTGGGGGACCGGCTGTACCTCCGCACCTTCAACCATCTCGTCTGCATCGGCGCGCAATGAACCTTCCTGCGTCACGCGGCGTCCTGATCGCCCTGCTGTTGGCCTTCGGGGCCGCCACCCTCCCGGCGGGCGACTGGCCGATGCTGGGAGGGCGCCCCGACCGCAATATGGTCGCCTCCGCCACCGGCCTGCCCCGCGACTGGGCGGTGGCTGGTCCCGGTGGTCCCGCGCGCCACGTGCGCTGGGCGGCGCCGCTGGGCGACGTCACCTACGGGGCCCCCGTGGTGGCCGCGGGCCGGGTGCTGATCGGCACCAACCGCGCCGAATCCCCCGGCGCGGAAAAGGCCGGCGTGCTCCGCTGTTTCTCGACCGAGGATGGCCGGCTGCTTTGGGAGGCCGTGCACCCCAAGCTGGCGGACGACGCCGAGGACGACAGCACCATCGGCCTCTGTTCCACACCCTGCGTGGCGGGCGAGGAGGTCTTTTATGTGAGCAATCGCGGCGAACTCGTTTGCCGGGATGTCCGCGACGGCCGGGAGATCTGGTCACTCGATTTCCGCGCCCGGCTGGGGGTTGAGGTCAACCAGGCCTCCGCGTCCTCGCCGCTCGTCGTGGGCGAGTTGGTGTTCGCCCTCACAGGCAATGCGGCGCATCCGCGGACCGGCAAGGTCCGGCAGCCGAAGGCGCCCAGCTTTGTCGCCGTCGACCGGAAGACGGGCCGCGTCGTCTGGCAGGACGCCTCGCCCGGCGGGCGTATTCTCACGGGCCAATGGGGCTCGCCGAGCCACGGGGTGGTCGATGGGGTGGCGCAGGTTCTCTTTCCCGGCGGGGATGGCTGGCTCTACGCGTTCGCGCCGGCGGATGGCCGGCTCCTCTGGAAGTTCAACTGCAAGGCCCACGAGAAGGCGTCCCCGGACGGCGAGCCGGACACGACCTTCAGCCTGGTGGCCGCGCCCGTGTTCGCCGGCCACCGGGTGCTGGTGGCGGTGGGCGAGCCCGAGGCGGGGAGCGGCCCGGGGGCCCTGCGCTGCATCGACGCCCGCGGGCGGGGCGATCTGACCGCGACCGGCGAGCTCTGGCGGCTGGGCGGGGAGGACTTCAACGACAGCATTTCCACCGTGGCGGTGCACGAGGGGTTGGTCTACGCGGCGGATGCGCCCGGGTACATCCACTGCGTGGACCTCGGGACCGGGCGCCGGCTCTGGGTGCACGACGCCAAGGCGAACATCTGGGGCTCACCGCTGGTGGCGGACGGACGTTTGTGGGTGCAGACGGCGGACGGCGAGGTGCTGCAGTTCGCCCTCGGCCGCGAGTTGCGCCTGCTCGTGAAGGTGCCCGCGCTGCCCGACGCCGGGCACGGCACCCCGGTCACGGCCGGGGGCATGTTGTACCTGACCGGTCAGCGGCACCTTTACGCGGTCGGCGGTTGAGGTCGGCGCACGGTCCCCACGGGCACGGGGCGGGAACGCAATTTCTGTTTGCGGGTGACGCGCGCGGCCCGCTTAGCTTCGCGGTTCCGTCCCTTCCCGATGCACCGTTCCCATCACTGCGCCCAGCTCACTCCCGCCGATCTCGGCCAGACCGTCTCGCTGCTCGGCTGGGTCGACACGATCCGGGACCAGGGCGGGATCATCTTCGTCGACCTGCGCGACCGCAAGGGGATCACCCAGATCCAGCTGGAGCCGCGCGACAATTCCGCCCTGGGGGAGCAACTGAAGCACCTGAAGCCCGAGTCGGTCATCGGGGTTACCGGCAAAGTGGTCCGCCGGCCCGCGGGCACCGAGAATCCGGCGCTGCCCACCGGGGAGATCGAGGTGAACGCCTCCGCGCTGGAGATTCTCAACCTGGCGGACACCCCGCCGTTCCCGCTGGATGACGCCGGGGGCGACAAGGTGAACGAGGACCTGCGCCTCACGTACCGTTACCTGGACCTGCGCCGGCCGAAGATGCGTCGCAACCTCGAGGTGCGCCACCGCGCGACCAAGGCGATCCGCGACTACTTTGACGGGCAGGAGTTCATCGAGGTGGAGACGCCCGCCCTCTTCAAGAGCACCCCGGAGGGCGCGCGCGAGTACCTGGTGCCATCGCGCATCCATCCGGGCGAGTTCTACGCGCTCTCCCAGTCCCCGCAGCAGTTCAAGCAGATCCTGATGGTCGCCGGAGTAGAGAAGTATTTCCAGATCGCCCGCTGCTTCCGCGACGAGGACCTGCGCGCGGACCGGCAGATGGAGTTCACGCAGGTGGACGTCGAGGCGTCGTTCGTGACCCGCGAGGACATCTACGCGCTGTTCGAGGGGATGCTGAGCCGGGTGTGGCGCGAGGTGCTGGGGGTGGAGATTCCCACGCCTTTCCTGCGGATGCCGTTCCAGGAGGCGATGGACCGCTTCGGGGTGGACAAGCCGGACCTGCGCTTCGGCCTCGAGCTGGTGGATTTCTCGGAGACCTTCCGCACCTCCGCCTTCAAGGTGTTCCAGTCCACGGTCGAGTCCGGCGGGGTGGTGAAGGCCCTCAACGCCAAGGGCCTGGCGGACGTCACCCAGGGCGAGTTGAAGGCGCTGGAGGACATCGCGCGTTCGCTCGGGGCGAAGGGTCTGGCGTTCATTAAGGTGGAGGGCGGCGAGTGGAAGTCGCCGATCGTGAAGTTCTTCAGCGAGGCCGAGAAGGCGGAGCTCACCCGGCGGCTCAATCTGGCGGAGGGGGATATCGTATTCTTCGCGGCCGCCCCGTGGGAGAAGGCGTGCGCCATCCTCGGCCGGCTCCGCCTGGAGGCCGCCCAGCTGCTCGCGCGGCGCGGGCGCCTGACCATCCGTCCGGATGACTGGAAGTTCCTGTGGGTTGTCGACTTCCCGCTGATGAGCTACGACGAGGCGGAGAACCGCTATGTGGCCACGCACCATCCCTTCACCGCCCCGGTGCCCGAGGACGCGGCCCTGCTGGCGACGAACCCGAAGGCTGTGCGCGGGCAGCATTACGACGTCGTCCTCAACGGGATGGAACTCGGCGGCGGCTCGATCCGCATCCATCAGCCCGCCCTGCAGAAGCGGGTCTTCGAGGAGGTGCTGAAGATCCCGGCCGATGTCGTCGAGAGCCGGTTCGGCTATATGCTAAAGGCCTTTACCTTCGGCGCGCCGCCCCACGGGGGGATCGCCTTCGGGCTCGACCGGATGGTCGCGCTCCTTTGCGGCACCACGAGCATCCGCGACGTGATCGCGTTCCCCAAGACCCAGAAGGGCCAGGACCTGATGGCGCAGAGCCCAACGCCGGTCACCCCGCGCCAGCTCCGGGAGCTGCACATCGCGGTGGTACCCCCGCAGTGAGGCCGCCCGACCGCAACTAGAACTTGCGCCGGGCCGGGGCGGGGACTCTCCTCTCCTAGCCCCCTCGCGCAAGTCTTTCGCCGCCCTATGAAACTCATCATCGCCATCATCAAGCCATTCAAGCTGGAGGAAGTGAAGGAGGCCCTCGCGGCCGCGGGCATCGAGGGGATGACCGTGACCGAGGTGAAGGGCTTCGGCCGGCAGAAGGGGCACACGGAGATCTACCGGGGTAGCGAGTACACGGTGGACTTCCTGCCGAAGGTGAAGCTCGAGGTCGCGGTGTCGGATGATGTCGCCGGCAAGGCCATCGACGCGATCGCGAAGGCGGCCCGCACCGGCAAGATCGGGGACGGCAAGATCTTTGTCGTCCCGCTCGAGGAAGTGGTGCGCATCCGCACGGACGAGCGCGGCGAGCAGGCCGTCTGAAGTCCAGCCGGCCTGCAGAAGCCGTCGCGGGAGCGTTTCCGAGAGGGTCGGTGGGGTTCGCCGGGCTTTGCGTGCCCGTACACCGGGCGTTCTGACGCCGTGAAGCGGGTGGCCTCCAAGGGGGAGATCGGTGCCTTGGAATTCCTGCGCGGTGGGTGGTCAAAATCGCGGCTGCCTTGGCACGGGGCGTGCTTAAGGAGGGTGGGCCCGCCCTGCGGTCCCGATCCGGCCAAACGGGGTCTGTTCCCCGTGCGGCCGGTTGTCCACGTCCTCCAACCCAACCACCACGCGCATGTCCACCCGTATTCGTCGAATGAAGCCGTTCGCGCTCCTCGCCCTGCTTGCCGGGCTTTGCTGGGGATCGCTGTCCGCCCAAACCCCCGCGCCCGCGGCGCCCGCGGCGCCGCCCGCCCCGAAGGAGCCCACGATGGAACAGCGCATCGCGGACCTGGAGGCCTATGTGAACAACGGCGCCCGCACGCCGGACGTCGCCTCCAAGATCCCCGGTCCCGGTCCCGGCCACAACGCGTGGCAGATGGTAAGCACGGCGCTCGTGATCTTTATGACGCTGCCTGGTCTCGCGCTCTTCTACGGTGGCCTAGTCCGGCGCAAGAATGTCCTCTCGGTGCTCGCCCAGTGTATGGGCATCGCCGGGTTGGTCACGATCCTCTGGTGGGCGGTGGGCTACAGCCTCGCTTTCTCCGGGGGCAACGCGATCATCGGTGACACTGCCGCGAAATTCCTGACTGGCGTCGAGGGGGGCAAGACTGGCGCGGGCTACCACTGGATCAGCGACCTAATGTGGGCGATGTTCCAGCTCAGCTTCGCCATCATCACTCCCGCGCTCATTGTGGGCGCGATCGCCGAGCGGATGAAGTTCCTCGCGGTGCTCGTCTTCGTGGCGCTCTGGATGTTCCTGGTCTACTTCCCCTTCGCCCATATGGTGTGGGCTTCGAACGGGCTGATGTGCGGCCCGCTTAACAAGGATGCGGCGATCAAGGCGATCGACTTCGCCGGCGGCACCGTGGTGCATATGACCTCCGGTTGGTCCGCCCTGGTGCTCTGCATCATCCTCGGCAAGCGCGTGGGCTTCGGCAAGGAGTCGATGCCCCCGCACTCGATGGTGCTCTGCATGGTCGGCACCGGGATGCTCTGGGTCGGCTGGTACGGCTTCAACGCCGGTTCCGCCCTCGGCGCCGACGGCCTCGCGGCCAACGCCTTCGCCACCACCACCCTCGCGGCCGCCACGGCCGGCTTCACCTGGGCCGTCTGCGAATGGGTCCTCCGCGGCAAGCCCAGCGTCCTGGGCTTCTGCTCCGGCATCGTCGCCGGTCTCGTGGTGATCACCCCGGGCGCCGGCTTCGTGCTCCCGACCTCGGCGGTCATCATCGGCATCTTCGCGGGCGTCATCCCCTTCCTCGCCTGCGCCTACCTCAAGAAGGCCTTCGGGTATGACGACTCGCTCGACACCTTCGGGGTGCACGGCGTGGGCGGCACCCTGGGCGCGATCCTCACCGGGGTGTTCGCCGATCCGGCGGCCAACTCCGTCCTCGGGCCCGACGGGATGAAGCTGATGGACGGCCTGCTCGCCAACCAGCTCAAGGCCGTCGCCCTCACCATCGTCTGGTCGGTGGTCGCCACCGCGATCATCGCCTACATCGTCAAGGCCGTCATCGGCCTGCGTCCCACCGAGGAGGCCGAACGCCAGGGCTTGGACATCTCCGAGCACGGCGAAGAGGGCTACGTCAGCTGAACCCCTAATCCCTACCATCCATGAAACTCATCATCGCCATCATCAAGCCGTTCAAGCTGGAGGAAGTGAAGGAGGCCCTCGCGGCCGCGGGCATCGAAGGGATGACCGTGACCGAGGTGAAGGGCTTCGGCCGGCAGAAGGGGCACACGGAGATCTACCGGGGCAGCGAGTACACGGTGGACTTCCTGCCGAAGGTGAAGCTCGAGGTCGCCGTGTCGGACGAGGTCGCCGCCAAGGCGATCGACGCCATCGGCAAGTCGGCCCGCACGGGGAAGATCGGGGACGGCAAGATCTTCGTTCTCCCCCTCGAGGAAGTGGTGCGCATCCGCACCGACGAGCGCGGCGAGAAGGCCGTCTGAGGCTCCCCTCCGCGTTCGCGACCAGCCGGGACCCCGCGGGGTCCCGGCTGTTTTGTCTTTCCGTCCGGAAATAAGGCTTCCCCGGCCGCCCCGGGATCCTGTTACAGTCAGACCGATTCTTCCCATGGCCAAATCCCTTTTCGAAAAAGTCTGGGCCGCCCACGCCGTGCGCACGCTCGCCAACGGCCAGACGCAGCTGCTCATCGGCACGCACCTCATCCACGAGGTCACGAGCCCCCAGGCCTTCGGGATGCTCCGCGATCTCGGCCTGAAGGTCGCGATGCCGCACCGGACCTTCGCCACCGTCGACCACATCGTGCCCACCGACCAGCTGGTCGAGCCGTACCGCGACCCGCTCGCGCAGGCGATGATGGAGGAGCTCCGCCGCAACTGCGCCGAGTCCGGGATCACGTTCTTCGACCGCGCCACCGGCAAGCAGGGCATCGTGCACATCGTGGGCCCGGAGCAGGGCATCACCCAGCCCGGCACCACCATCGCCTGCGGCGACTCGCACACCAGCACGCACGGGGCCTTCGGCGCCGTGGCCTTCGGCATCGGGACCACCCAGATCCGGGACGTCCTCGCCACCCAGACGATGGCCCTGGGCAAGCTGAAGGTCCGGCGCATCAACGTCCGCGGGAGCCTGCGGCCGGGCGTTTACGCCAAGGACGTCATCCTCCACATCATCCGCGTGCTCGGGGTCAATGGCGGCACCGGCTACGCCTACGAGTACGGTGGCGAGGTCTTCGACCGCTTCTCGATGGAGGAGCGGATGACCGTCTGCAATATGTCGATCGAGGGCGGCGCCCGGGCCGGTTACGTGAACCCGGACCAGACCACCTTCGACTACCTCCGCGGCCGCCCGTACTCCCCGCAGGGCGCGGCCTGGGAGGCCGCCGTCGAGCGCTGGTGCGGTTTCGCCAGCGATCCCGGCTGCCCGTACGATGACGTGGTCAACATCGACGCGGCGGACATCGCCCCGACGGTCACCTGGGGCATCAATCCCGGCCAGGGCATCGCGATCACCGAATCCATCCCCGATCCCGCCCGCGCGACCGCCGCGGACGAGCGGGCCTCCATCGAGGAGGCGCTGGCCTACATGAAGCTCCGGCCCGGCGCCGCGATCAAGGGCACGCGCATCGACGTCGCGTTCATCGGTTCCTGCACCAACGGGCGGCTGAGTGATTTCCGCGAGGTCGCGCGCCACGTCCGCGGTCGCCGCGTAGCTCCCGGCGTGAAGGCGATCGCCGTCCCCGGCTCCCAGATCGTTGCCCTGCAGTGCGAGAAGGAGGGCATCGACCAGGTGCTGCGGGACGCCGGCTTCGAGTGGCGCGCCGCCGGGTGCTCGATGTGCCTCGCGATGAATCCGGACAAGCTGGTCGGCGACCAGCTCTGCGCCAGTTCCTCCAACCGCAACTTCAAGGGCCGCCAAGGCTCGCCCACCGGGCGCACGCTCCTGATGAGCCCCCTGATGGTCGCGGCCGCTGCCGTCACGGGCTCCGTGGCGGATGCCCGCGAGGTCTTCGCCGTCCACTCCTGACCCCCCCGCTTATGGCCCTCGAGAAGATCACCGCCGTCACCGGCCGCGCCGTGTGCGTGCCGGGCAACGACATCGACACCGACCGCATCATCCCCGCGCGCTTTATGAAGTGCGTGACGTTCGACGGGCTGGGGGAGTTCCTCTTCCACGACGTGCGCAAGAAGGCCGATGGCACCGACCAGGCCCATCCGCTGAACGACCCGCGCTTCCGCGGCGCCACGATCCTCCTCTCGGGCGCGAACTTCGGCTGCGGTTCCTCGCGCGAGCACGCGCCGCAGGCGATCCAGAAGCACGGCTTCCGCGCCGTGGTCGCGGAGAGCTTCGCCGAGATCTTCTTCGGCAACTGCACGACGCTAGGCATCCCCTGCGCCGCCGCCGCCCGCGCGGACATCGCCCGGCTCGCCGCCGCCCTCGAGGCGGATCCGGCCCTGCCGGTCACGCTGGACGTCGCCGCCGGGGAGATCCGCTTCGGCGGGCAGTCGATCCGCGCCGAGGTCCGCCCCGCCGCCCGCGACGCCCTCATCCACGGGCGCTGGGACGCGATCGGGGAACTCCTCGAGGGGCTCCCCGCGGTGCAGGCCCTCGCGGCCCGCACGCCGTACCTCGCCGCCTGAGCGGTCAGGGAAACGCCTCGCGCAGGTAGGCCACCACGTCGCGGATCGCCTGCGCGGGCAAGACGTTCCCCCACGGCGGCATCGGGTTCACCGCCGGGGGCTCCGGGAGCCGGCCTTCGGTGACGATGCGCGCGAGCTCCTCGTCCGAACGCGTCCGCAGACCCCGGGCCCCGGTGTAATCCGGGGTGCCCGCGGCCAGGGATCCCCTGCCATCCGCACCGTGGCACGTCGCGCAGTGCAGGCGGTAAAGGTCCGCGCCGGCCCGCGGATCGCCCGGCCGCGGCGCGGTCTCCGCCGAGGCGACGAGTTGCGAAGGCCCCGCGACGCTCGTGCCGTCGGCGAGGCGATTGAGGGTGTAGTACGAGACGCGATTCAGCAGCGGCGCGCCGCCCGCGCTGGTCACCGCGGAGGCCACGGTCAACTCGTGGACCAAGCCGGGCTGCACCTCCGCGAGCTCCAGGTGCAGGCGACGGCCGCCCGGCTCGAGCCGCGCGGTGGTCACCGGTACCTCGGTTTCCTCGCGGCGCAGCGAGCCGTCAAGGGGATGGTGGTCGTAGCGGAAACGCTTGAACCGGTAATGCCGCGCCTCGGCCGCGGCGGCGCCCATCGGCACGGTGAAGGTCAGGACGAATCCGCGCTCCGCCAGCCGCTGGGTGAGGATCTCCACGGGTGCGGTGCCGTCCCACGTGATGCGCTGGAGGCCTTCGTTCCCGCCGGTCGGCATCCACCCGCGGACGGTTTGGCCGAGGTAAAGGGCGCCATCGGGACCGAACGCGTGGCGCATTCCACCCATCCGCAGACCCTGTCCGCGCAGAAACGGGAACGCGGCCCCCTGGTAGGCGCCGCCGACCTTTTCAAGGTCGATGCGCATCAGGACGGCGGACACGTCCCCGAGAAAGACCTGGCCGGCGAAGGGACCGAATTTGCCGCCCGTCTGGTCCCAGACCGGCTGGCCCGGGGACGTGCCCATCAGGCCGCGCGGGAGGTAAACGGCTGGCGGCCGCCGCAGGCGCGAGACGTCCGCCGCCGACAGGCGCTGGTCCTTTAGCTCCGGATGCCACTTCAGGCTGTCGGGATGCCCGTGGAACGCCCCGCGCGCCACGTGGATCAGGACGGAAGTGGGCACCCACGCCCCGGCACAGTCGCTGATGAACAACTCGTCGTCCGGACTCAGCCCCACGCCGAGAGGCTGCCGAAAGCCGGAGGCATAGGGCCGGAACGTCCCATCCGTCGCGATCTGGAATGCCCAGCCCTGGAATTCCGCCACCGAGCGGTGGCCATCCGGCACCGCCCCCGGACCCGTCCAAGGCAGGTACTGCTCGGTCCGCAACCGTCCCCGGGTCCACGGCAGCTCGACCCCGCGCCCGAAGGAACAGAGGCCCGAGGAGGCGTAGAAGTTACCCGCACGGTCCCGGACGAGGCCGTAGGAGAATTCGTGGTAACTGCCGGTGATGCCCCAGTGGTCCGCCACCGTGGTCCGGATCTCCGCGACGCCATCCCCGTCCAGGTCGCGGAGCCGCGTGAGCTCTGGGCGCTGGATCACAAAGACATCCGTCTCGTCCGCGGCGACGACGCCGAAGGGCTCGTGCAGCCCGTCCGCCAGCCGCCGCCACCGCCCAACGTCCGCGGGCCGGATCCATACCTCCCCGCGTCGGTTCGTCACGACCAGGCTGCCCCGGGGCGTGAACGCCACGCCCGAAACCTCCGGGATCATCGGCCGCGGCAAGGCCACGGTCTCGACCCGGTACGGGGTGCGCTGCAGCGCCGGCAGGCGCAGGTCCCGGTTCACGGTGGCCCCGGATGCGACCTCCAGGCGGAAGGTTGTCTCCTCGTGGTCGGGCGCGGTCACCCAGATCTCGTAGGCCCCGGGCGGCAGGGAGACCTCGAAGGTGCCGTCGTTCCCGGCGCGTTGGATCACCTGGCTGTTCTCTCGCCCCGCCAGCGCCGCGCCCTCGACGCGCACCTGCGCGAAGCGTGCGGGGCCTCCGCTCTCGCTCTCGATCCGGCCGGAGAGCCGGGCCGGGGCGGGGGCCGTGGCCAGCGCGAGGCCGACGGAGATCAGCGTGAGGAACCCGAGCCGCAGTGGCTTCATCGCGTCGCCTCCCGGCTCGCCCGGAGCAGCCGCACCGTGAATTCGCCGGCCGCCTGCCCCGTGAATCCCGCGTGTTCCGCCTCGCGGCGAGCGCCGGTCACCTCGATGAGTACCTCAGGCTGGGGCACGAGGCGCAGCCAGAGCGGGGCGGCGCCGGGTCCCACCGTGAATCGCCGCTCCAGGCCCCGGCCGGCCGGCGTCGCGCCCGGGTGTTCGGTCACGGTGCGCCCGGCGACCTCGTAGTGGAAATCGGGCATCCCGGCCCGCGTGGAGTGGCCGCGGAACCGCCACGCCGCGGCGGGGCCCCCGGGCGACGTTCGCCAGGCGGGCTCCGCGGGCTCGCGGTACCAGACGGGGCCGTCGAGCCGGGCGGGCGCGCCCTGTTTCGTCAGCCAGCGCGGCCGTGGGTCCGCGAATTCCCCCGCCCAGAGGTAGTTGATCCCGCCGCGGACCGGATCGAGGCACACGCCCACGCCTTCGGGAAAGGTGAGCGCGAAGGAACCGGGATGCGCATCGGGCAAAACCGTCCGTTGCAGGTGGGGCGTCGCGCCGGGCACGGTTCGCCCCGCGGCCCACCAGACGGCCTGCGCGATTAGGCGGCGCACCCCGGCCTCGTGCAAAATCGCCGGCGTCACGGCCGCTAGGTGCACAACGCGGCTCGCGCCGCCTTTGCGGATCCATACGAGCGGGGTCGTGGCTTCGCCCGCGGTCGCCTCCTGCAGCACGAAGGTGTCCGCGGTGAGCCCGCTCCAGAGGCGCAGCGGTTGGGGCGCCGGCGGTTCCGCTGGGCCACTGGTCAGGGGATGGCCGTAGTCGCTGAGCACAGTGGGCGCGGCGCCCGGCGCAAAACGCCCGCCCGGCGAGGCGCCGAGCAGGGTGGTGACCTCCGCGGCGCCCCCGGGCCAGGTCGTCGACTCGGCGCCGAGGACGACGAGCGGTCGCGGGCGGGCCAGGAAACGCGCGAAGGCGGAGGCATCGGCGGAGCCCTGGGGCCCCGGACCGCGCCACACGACCACCAGATCGGCCGCCTCCGCGTCACTGACCAAGGTGAAGGGGGCGAGCGCGGCCGCGACGGCAGTGAGTTCCGCTTTGGATTCCGCAGGTGCGCCCAGGACGGCGACGCGCGGCGGGGCGGACGGCGCCGGGCCATCCGCCGCGAAGGAGGAGCCCCAGCCCAGCGCGGCGGCGAGGACCGCAGCAGCAAGGAATTGGCGGGCGCGCGCGAGGTGGCGGTTCATGCGGCGAAGGCGCATCGGTCGGGCCTCAGGGCCGCGGCGCGGGCGGAGCCGCCTCGAGGATGAGGCGGCCGAAGCGGTCCGGGGTATGAAAGGAGGGCTTTGGCGTGACGGCCTGCGCCCACTGGCTGTACTGCGGATTGGTGCGGCCGCCGTGCCGGTTGAGGTTCATCCGCATCACGGTGCCGGGTCGCGGCGGCGTCGCGGGCGCGTGCGCGGCGAAGTTGCGCCACGGGATCGCGACCTCCACCCGCCAGACCCGGTCCTCGTCGGAATCATCGTTGAGCGTGCCCTCGTAGGTACCCGCCAGGATCACGCCCTCGGCGTCCCAGCGGGGGGCGCGGGGCTGGGTGGGGCCGTTGGGGCGGAAGTTGTCGAGGAGTCCGCCGATGACGTTGAACTCGAGGTTGAAGTAGACGCCGGGCTTGGTGGGGTCGGGCATCAGCATCAGCTCGACGCAATCGTCCTCGGGGATGCGCCCGTCACGCTCGGTGTGCCGGGCGGTGATGTGCCGGTCATCGCACTCGAAGGCCAGGTAGAGGTAGGTGTCGTCCCAGACCAGGCGCGCGCGGGTCTGCTCGCGGGCGCCCGCCTTGAACCACGTGAAGACAAAATCCCCGGCGAGTGGCGCGGCGGCCCAGGCAGGGTCATCGAGTCGCCCATCGATCCGCGGGGGCGTGGCGGCACGAAGCGCGCGGTACTCGGGCAGGGGAGGGGGCTCGGCGGCGGATGCGGGCCCCGCGAGGAAGAGCAGGATCACCAAGATTGGGCGCATGAGTTTTGCCGCAGCTGGGTATGAGTGGAACCCCGCCAGGGAGCCGATGTAGATCCGGGATCCCCGCTGGTTAAAGGTTTTTTCTGGAGGTCCGGACTTGCGGGAATGAGGGTCCGTCATGCGCGCACCCCTCGGCCGTCTTCTCCTGCTCGTGTCGCTCCTGCTTGGTCCGGTCGCAAACCTGCGCGCCCAGCTGACCTTCGAGTTCAATTACTCGCTGGATACCGGCTTTTTCAGTGGCGCCAACGAGAGCCGACGGCTGCATCTGGAAACAGTGGGTAGCTACGTGAGCCAGTTCCTTACCGCCACTAGCCTGGCGGGCATCACCGCGGGCGGAAGCAACACGTGGACGGCCCAGTTCACCTCGCCTTCCGATCCCTCGACGACTCATTCCGTGACGAACCTTTCGGTCGCGGCCAACACGGTGGTGGTTTATGTCGGCGGAGCCAGCCTCGGGAGTTCGGTGCTGGCGCAGGCGACGCTCCCGGGTATCAGCGCCAGCGGGGAGTCGGCCTGGGTCAGTAATACCGTTTATAAGCGGACGGAAGGCCCCAGTGCGTACACTAGGGCAAGCGTCGCGGCGCTCTCCTTCAATTCCTCCACGGCGTGGTTCTTTGATTCCACGCCCCTCTCTAACAGCAGCTTCGCGGGCCAGTTCGACTTCTTTTCCGTGGCTGCGCACGAGTTGCTGCACGTCCTCGGATTCGGCGATACCCGGGTAGGATCCGGATGGGATCGGAATCTGTTCAATGGCGCCTTCGCCGGAGGCAAAAGCGTCGAGGAAAAGTCGGACACCCCCTTCGGCGTGCCGCTCAACGCGGGCCGCGATCACTGGGCGACGAACACCTTAAGCTTCTCCACCCGAGACGGAGCGGTTCAGGAGACCCTGATGGATCCGGACATCGCCGCCGGGGTGCGCAAGTACCTGACGTCGCTCGATCTCCGAGCGATGCAGGACATCGGCTACCCGGCAAACTTCACGGCCGTGCCCGAGCCGGCGACCTTCGGCGCCGGCGCGGGAGCGATAAGCCTCGTCTGGGCCTGGCGCCGCCGCGGGCGCCGGGATCAGAGCTGAGAGCAGGCGGCGGGAACGAGGAAGCGCGCGGTGTTGCGCGAGGTGTTGTTCGCCCAGCGGGGGTCGTCCTTCATCTTCACCCAGCGCGGGTCGGGGCCGAACTTCTTCCAGCCCGCGAGGTGCGCCTCGAGCGTCGGGCCGGAGGTGAAGTAGCGGAGATGGGGAAGGTTCGGGCCCGCGAGCGCCTGGCCGAAGAACACCGGGTTCATCCCCAGGTCCCGCATCAGCTGGGTCTCACCCTCGTCGAACATCGCCATCTTGTTGAGGGCCTTGAGCTCGCTGTGGCTCTCGTAGTCGCGCATCTCGAAGACCCGCCCGGGTGCCTTGGCCTTGGAGAAGGCGGGGACCTCAAGGCGGGGCATACTGGCGAAGGCGCGCAGCAGCCACGTGTCGACGCGCTCGAAGGCCGGCTTGGCCTTCTCCACCTGGAGATAGGCGGCGCCCGCGGCCTGCAGCTGCGGGTCAGTGACGAGGTCCGCGCTGACCGCGTGGAATGACTCGAGGGTCGCGTGCGGGATCAGGACCCAGAGCGGGCTGTCCGCGATCGGTTCGGAAGTCCCCTTGGGCTTGTCGACCTTGATCTCGGTGAAGACGCCGACCGGGCCGACGTTGCGGCGGGCGAGCGCGGGGAGGAGGGCCTCGCCGAGGTAGGCCTCGACGGGGGCGCGTGGCGCGCTGGCCTTCAGGCGGGTGTCGGCCTTCAGGTGGTAGCAGCGGAGCTCGTAGTACTCGCGCCCGGCGGCCGCGGCGGCGCGGGCAGGGCGGGTCGAGGCGGCAAGGGCGGCGGCGGTGGCCATCGAGGAGGTCAGGAAGGTTCTACGGGAGGGGGACATAGGGGATGGCAGAGCGTCGGGCGCGCGCGCCGCGCTGGCAATCCCGGAGCGTGCGGAGAATTGCATCGCGCGGGGCCGCCGGGGTGTTTTTCACTCCTTCGCTCCATTCCTTATGTCCTCCCCGCTCTCGATCGCGTTCATTGGCATCGGCGTGATGGGCCGAAGCATGGCCGGCCATCTCCTCCGCGCCGGCCACCGGCTCCACGTCCATAACCGGACCCAGGCCAAGGCGGCGGAACTGCTCGCCGCGGGCGCGGCTTGGCACGACTCCGCGGGCTCGGCGGCCGCCGCCGCGGACGCAGTGATCACGATGCTCGGCTTCCCGTCCGACGTGGAGGCGAGCTACCTCGGCGCCGGTGGGATCGTCGAGCGCGCGCGGCCGGGAGCGCTGCTGATCGATATGACCACCTCCAGCCCGGTGCTGGCGCGCCGGATCGCGGCCGCGGCCACCGCGCGCGGACTCGCGGCGCTTGATGCCCCGGTGTCCGGCGGCGACCTCGGCGCCCGCGAGGCCCGGCTCGTCATTATGGTGGGCGGGGAGGAGGAGGCTTTCGTCCGGGCGCGTCCGCTCTTTGATCTGATGGGCAAGAACATCGCCCGCCACGGGGCCGCCGGGGCGGGCCAGCATTGCAAGATGGCCAACCAGATCGCCGTCGCGGTGGGGATGGTCGCCTGGGTCGAGGCGCTGGCCTACGCGCGGAAGGCCGGGCTCGATCCGGCGGCCGTCCACGCGAGCATCAGCGGCGGCGCGGCGGGCAGCTGGGCGCTGACCAACCTCGCGCCGCGGGCCCTCGCCGGCAATTACGCCCCCGGCTTCTACGTGAAGCACATCCTCAAGGATATGCGCATCGCCCTCGACAGCGCCGCGGAGCTCCAGCTCGACCTCCCCGGCCTCGCCGTCGCGCGCCGGCTCTACGACGAGGTCGCCGCGCGCGGGCTCGACGAGTGCGGCACCCAGGCCCTCTATCAGCTCTACACCTCCCGCTGATCAATGAGACTCTCCCCTGACTTCCGCCGCCGCGTCCTCGCGGGCGAATGGCTCACCGGCACCTTCCTCAATCTCGGCTCCCCGATGACCGTCGAGATCGCCGGCCTGGCGGGCTTCGACTGGTTGCTGATCGACCACGAGCACGGTCCCGGTGGCGAGGACCTGCTGCTGCACCAGCTGCACGCCGCCGCCGCTACGCCCGCCTTTCCGGTCGTCCGCATCGCCCACAACGAGCCCGCGCGTTTCAAGCGGGTGCTCGACGCCGGCGCGAGCGGGGTGATGGTGCCCTACGTCAACACCGCGGCCGAGGCGCGCGCCGCCGCCGCCGCGATGCGTTACCCGCCCCACGGCACCCGGGGCGTCGCGAAGTTCAACCGCGGGGCCGGCTTCGGGGGTGATTTCGAGGAGTACTACCTCCACGCCCACGAGCGCCTGCTCGGGGTGATCCAGATCGAGACGCCGGAGGCGGTCGCGAACGCCGAGGCCATCGCGGCCGTGGACGGCGCGGACGTGCTCTTCGTGGGACCCACGGACCTCTCCTACAATATGGGGATCCGCGACCAGCTGGAGCACCCCGACTTCACCGCGGCCCTGCGCCAGGTTGCCGCCGCGGCCCGCCGCCACGGCAAGGCCGCCGGGATCCTCGTGCACCAGCCGGCCCTCGTGCCGAAGGTGCGGGAACTGGGATACACCTTCACCGCCCTGGGCAGCGACGGCGGCGCCGCGCGCGCCGGCCTGCTGGGATTCCTCGCCGGCCTCCGCGCCACCTGATCCGACGATGCGTATCACCGAGATGCATATCACCCCCATCGCCCTGGGGGATCCGCCGCTGCTCAATGCCGCCGGACTGCACGCGCCCTATTGCCTCCGCACGGTGGTCGAACTGCGCACCGCGGACGGGCTGAGCGGCCTCGCCGAGGTGCCCGGCAGCGTCGCGGTCGACGCCGCGCTGGCGGCCGTGCGTGAGACGGTCATCGGGGCCGATCCGCGCAACTGGCAGGCGCTCCGCCAGCGGCTCGCTGACCAGGGCGCGCCCGAGGCCTCCGCGGCCCGCGGGAACAAGCCCTGGGACGGTCGCACCCGCGTGCAGGTCTTCAGTGCCCTGGATGTGGCCTGCCTCGACCTGCAGGGGCAGGCCTACGGGGTTCCGGTCGCCCAGTTGCTCGGCGGCGTGGTGCGGGAGCGGGTGCCCTATTCGGCCTACCTCTTCTACAAGTACGAGGGCGCCGGCGGGGAACTCGCCTTCGGCACCGATCCCGCGGCCACGGGCTGGGACGCGGCCCGCCAGCGCGCGGCGCTCGATCCGGACGGCATCGTGGCCCAGGCCGAGGCGATGGTCGCCACCTTCGGGTTCGCCTCGATCAAGCTCAAGGGCGGCGTCTTCGAGCCCGCGCAGGAGGTGGCCGCGATGCACGCGTTGCGCCGGCGCTTCGGCGCGGACGTCCCATTGCGCCTCGATCCGAACGCGCTCTGGACGGTCCCGACCTCCATCCGTTGGGGCAGCGAGTTGGAGGGCGTCCTCGAGTACCTCGAGGACCCGTGCCGCGGGCAGGCGGCGATGGCCGAGGTGCGGCGCTCCCTGCGCCTGCCGCTCGCGACCAATATGTGCACCACCTCCTTCGACGACCTGCCGGGCAGCATCCGGCTGGGCTCGGAGGACATCATCCTCACGGACCACCACTACTGGGGCGGCCTCCGCACCTCGATGGAGTTGGCGGCCCATTGCCGCACCTTCGGCCGCGGCGTCTCGATGCACTCCAACAACCACGCGGGCATCTCCCTCGCGGCGATGACGCACCTCGGGGCCGCGATGCCCAACCTGTCCTACGCGCTCGACACGCATTATCCTTGGCAGTGGGAGGACATCATCGTGGGCGGCCGCCTGCCGATCGAGGACGGCTGCGTCACCCTCCCGCGTGAGCCCGGTCTAGGGGTCCGCCTCGACCGGGCCGCCCTCGCCCGGGCGCACGCCGCGTATGTGCGCTGCGGGCTGCGCGAGCGCAACGACGAGATCGAGATGCGCAAGAAGGTCCCCGGTTGGACCTTCCAGGCCACCCGCTGGTGACGATGAGTGCCCTGCCGCAACGCTTCGCCGGGCGCACCGCGCTCGTGACCGGGGGAGGGTCCGGCATCGGCCGGGCCATCGCCCTCCGCCTCGCCGCCGAGGGCGCCACGACCTGGATCCTCGAGGCGAGGCCCGAGGCTGCCGCCGCCGTCGCGCAGGAGATCCGCGCGGCCGGGGGACTCGCGGAGACCGTCACCGCCGATGTCACCGACACCGCCGCGATGGCGTCCGCCCTCGCCGCGCCGCCGCGTCTGGACGTGCTCGTCAACAACGCGGGCATCAGCCACGTGGGCGATGTGCTGGGGACAAAGCCCGAGGACCTCGACCGGCTCTATGCCGTCAATGTGAAGGGGGTTTATCACGGGCTTCACTTCGGGGTGCCGCGGCTCCTGGAGGCCGGGGGCGGCGTCATCTGCAACCTCGCGTCGGTGGTCTCGAAGATCGCGCTGCCGCAGCGGTTCGCCTACGGGATGACCAAGGGCGCCGTGCTGGCGATGACCCTGTCCGTCGCGCGTGACTACGTGGACCGCGGGATCCGCGCCAACTGCGTCTGCCCGGCGCGCGTGCACACGCCTTTCGTCGACGGTTTCGTGGCGAAGCACTATCCCGGCGAGGAGGCGGCCACGCTGGCCCGGCTGGCGGCCGCGCAGCCGCTGGGGCGGATGGGGCAGCCCGACGAGGTGGCGGCGCTGGTGGCGTTCCTGTGCTCGTCCGAGGCGGCTTTCATCACCGGATCCGCCTACGATATCGACGGAGGGGTAACGCTGCTACGGTGACAGGAGGGCGGGCGCCTGCGGGTGACGCGGGTCGAGCTCCAGGACCCGGCGGGCGGCGGCGGCAGCCCCGGCGCGATCGCCCTGTTGGCGGAGGATGGTCGCGCGGGCGTAGGGGTAATCCGGGACGCGGGGCGCGAGTTGCTCCGCCGTGGAGAGGGCCGCGATCGCCTCGGCGCTGCGGGACGTCTGGTGCAGGAGCAGGCCGAGGTTGTACCACGCGCGGTCGAAGCGGGGATTGCGGCGGACGGCCTCACGGAGCGCGAGTTCGGCATCCGGCAACTGCCGGGCCCCGGCATAGGCGAGGGCGGCATTGAAGGCGGCGTCCGCGTCGGTGGGGTTGAGCTGCGCGGCCCGCCAGAGGGAGGCCGCGGCCTCGCCGGGACGGCCGAGTTCGTTGAGCACGATGCCGAGGGTGTCGTGCAGGCCGGGGGAGTTCGGGTCCCAGGCGACGGCCTGGCGCAGGGAGGCCTCCGCCTCGGCGGAGCGGCCGCGGTTGAAGAAATCCTGCCCGAGCCGCATCCGGCCGGCGGGCTGGTCGGCGCTGGCCGCGAGGTAAGTGTCGAGCTCCTGGCGGATGCGGGAGCCGGCGGGCAGTTCCGGGGAGAGCGGCCAGGCGGCGTCGAGGCGGACGAGGCGGACCGGATCGTTGAGCATCGGGCGGAGCGCGTCGTTCTGGCCCGGGACGCCCGAAAGGATCTGGACGGCGGCGGAGCGCACCATCGGGTCGGCGTGGGTCAGGTGCTCGCGGGCCACGGCGGGCACGCGCGCGTCCCGGGTCGCCTGCGGGCGCGTGAGCAGCAGGAGTGTGGCGCGCCAGGCGGGAACGTCCTCGTTGGCGATGAACTCGAGGAGGCGGTCAAGCGAGCCGGGCTGGCCGGCTTGGGCGGCGGCGACCACGCGGGTCCGCTGCCGCTGGCGATTCTCGAGTTTCGGCCCGTACCACTTCTCCGCGTGCTCGATGGCCCAGTCGACCGAGCGGTCCGTGTGGCACCGGTTGCAGGCGTTCGGGATCCCGAGCTCCTTGGTCAGGAGCGGGTCGGGCTTGGTGAAGCCGTGGTCGTGCCGCGGGTCCCGCTGCATATAGGTCGTGCGCGGCATATGGCACTCGACGCAGCGGCCGCCCGTGCTGCCGGGCAGGTGGTGGGAGTGGGCGACGGGGTCGATCACGGGCGCGTTGCCGCGCGGGGAGGGACCGTGGCATTGGAGACACAGGGAATTGTCCTGCACCGGCAGGATGGTCTTGCCGCTGTGGGCGTTGTGGCAGTCGAGGCAGGTCACGCCCGCCTTCCCGCCCATCCGGCTGGTGAGCAGCGAGGTGTAGTTGAAGTCCTCGTCGCGCACCTGGCCGTCCGGGTAGAAGACGTTGGCCTCGGTCGGCAGGGTGAGCCGGTAGTGGTCGTGATAGGACCCGCCGGGTTCGAGCCGGCCGGTAAGGAGCTCGTTGCGGGCGTGGCAAGGGGCGCAGGTCTCCTGGGCGCGCTGGAGCTCGGCGGCGGTGGCGCCCGGCCCACGGCCTCCCGGGGGGGAGGGCCGCGGCCGGAAGTGCGACTCCGGCAGGTCCCCGTGGCACTGGTAGCAGCCGACGCCCTGCTCCCGGAAGGTCGTGCGGTAGGTGTCGGTGGTGAGGTCGTAGTTCTTCCGGTAATCCGTGAGGTGGCAGTGGGCGCACATCGAGTTCCAGTTCATCCCGCGCCCCATCCAGTGCCCCCATTCCCCGGGCCGGCGCCGCTCGTCCCCGAAGACGTTGAACCACTCCTTGCGGTGGGGATCCCACGCCAGCTCCGCCGCCTGGTAGGCGCCCCGCTCGCCCGGCACGACGTACTGCAGCAGCGGCGTGTGGCCGATGACGAAGTCCGCGGCGTAGGTGTGTCCTGGATTCCCGTCGGCCCGGCGCTCGGTGAAGGTCGGCTTCCCGTCCTGCCAGCGAATCTCGTAGTCAACCCCGTGGAGGGTGAAGCGCTGCGGCGCGCCCACCGCGGCCGCGTCGGCCTGCGCGTCCACCGTCCGGTGCGCCAGCGCGTGATGGGAGCCCGCCCAATCACGGTAGATGTCCTCGTGGCACGTGCGGCAGTCCGCGGATTTCGCGGGCACGGTCGCGACCGCGGCCGCGGGTGCGGCGGTCGGCGACGGTTTCCCGCAGCCGCCCGTGGCGCCCGCGAAGAGGCCGGCCAACGCGGCGACGCCGGTGAGGGCGAGGCAGGCGCGAAGACGGGCGGGAAGGGGAAGGTCGGCCACGGCGAGGCGGGAGAAAAGGCCGCGTCCGCGCGGGAAGCAAGCGAACCCGGCTATGAGTTCGCCAACCGGGGCCGGCCCGACCACGTTGGCTCCTATGGAACTTGACCTCGCCGCCCTCCCGCCGCGCGAAGCCCACGCCTGGATGATCGCCACGATCCTGCCGCGGCCGATCGCGTGGATCTCGACGATCTCGGGGGACGGCCGGCCCAACCTGGCGCCCTTCTCGTACTTCCAGGCCGTCTCGGCGCGGCCGCCGCTGCTGCTGTTTGTCGCCGCCAACACCCGTGACGGCACGCCCAAGGACACCCTGCGCAACGTCCGCGAGGTCCCGGAATTCATCGTGCACCTGGTGCCCTATGCGCAGGCGGAGGCGATGAACGCCACCGCGGCCCCGCTGCCGTACGGGGAGAGCGAATTCACCCACGCCGGGGTCGCCGCCTCGCCCGCCACCCGCGTGCGCCCGCCGCGCGTCGCCGCCGCCCCGGTGGCCTTCGAGTGCGCGCTGGAGCGGGAGCTCGCCTTCGGCGACGGGCCCGGCGCGGCGACGGTGGTCTTCGGCCGCATCCTCCACGCGCACGTGCGCGATGACGTCCTCGGGCCCGACGGCCGGCCGGACCCGGCCAAGCTCGACCTGATCGGGAGGATGGGGGGCGAGGCCTATGCGCGGACGCGGGAACTGTTCACGGTCCGGCGTCCGAATGGCGCGCCGTAGCCGCCAGGCGGCGGTTCAGTACCGCCGCGCCGCCCAGAAGCGGCAGTCGTCGGAAAACTCCCGGACGGCCTGCGTCTCCCGCGCGAGCTCGCGGCGGGCCGCGTCGAAGGTGTGGCTCCACCCCGTCGCGGCGAGATCGGCCAGCACCTCGGCCCGGTCCGGCAGGTGCATAAAGGTGCGGCCGTTCTCGTCCGCGAAATACCGGTCGCCGAACTCCACGAGCCGCGGGTCCTGCTCGCCCCGCGCCCAGCGCTCGGCCTCGAGCCGCCACAGGGCGCGTTCCACCCGCGAGCTCTCCCGGTCGTGGGTGGTGAAGAGCAGGGTCGCGCCGGGCCGGCAGGCCGCGTGCAGCCCGGCCAGCGCGCGCCGGCGGTTCTCCCGGCCCGGGATCTGCATCAGGCCGTTGAATGGGAACAGTGCGCCCGCCGCGGGTGCCACGCCGGCGGCGGCGAGGGCGGGACCGACACGGGTGGCGTCGGCCTCGAGAAACCGGATCGCCTCCGCGCCGCGCTCCGCAGCCAGGCTGCGGGCCTGATCGAGCAGTTCCGCCGCGAAGTCGAACGCGGTCAGGTGCCGGTATCCCAGTTCCCAGAGCCCGATGGTGACGCGACCCGCGCCGCAGCCGGCCTCGAGCAGGGGGGCTTCGCGATCCGGGAAGAACCGCTCGATCAGCAGCCGTTCCGACGCCCAGAGCCCGAGCCCGTGGGCGGCGCGGGTGTAGTGCAGCACCGCGGACAGGTCATTGAAGTCCGCGCGGACGGTGGCGGCGCTGATCCGGGGCACGGTGGAACTCAGCGCCGGCGCCAGGCGGCGAGGAACATCCCGTTCGCCTCGAGCTCCTGGGGCCAGAGCGTGACGCTGGCCGGGCCTTCCGTCATCCCGAAGAGCGGGGTCGGTTCGACTTCCGGATGCGCGGCGCCGAACGCGGCCGCCAGCTCGGTGGTCTCGCGCCGGGTGAGCGTGCAGACCGCGTAGATGAGCCTGCCGCCTGGCCGCAGGGCGGAGACGACGCGCTCGAGCAGGGCGCGCTGCGTGCCGGCCAGCTCGGCGACGTCCGCCGGTCCCGTCGTCCAGCGCGCGTGCGGGTTGCGCTGCCAGGTGCCCACGCCGCTGCAGGGGGCGTCGAGCAAGATGCCGTCGAACTTCGTCTTCGTGGGCAGCCGGGTGCCGCCATCCCAGGGGGCGACGCGGAAATTGAACACCTCCGCCCGCGCGGCGCGGCGCCGCAGGGTGGCCAGGCGCCGGGCGTTCCGGTCGGTCGCCCAGAGGAGGCCCTTGTTCTGCATCAGGTCCGAGAGGTGCAGCAGCTTGCCGCCCTCGCCGGCACAGACGTCCCACCAGGTCTCCCCGGCCCGGGGCGCGCAGGCGTGCCCGACGAGCTGGGAGGCGAGGTCCTGGATCTCGAAGGCGCCGCGATGGAAGGCGGGCGTGAGGAAAAGGTCCTGCGTGCCGGTGTAGCGCAGCGCATCCGGGGCGCGTTCCGAGGCGCGGCAGTCGCCGAGCTCGCGCGCGAGTCGGGCGGCGGTGCCCGGCCGGGCGCGGAGCCACAGCGCCGGTTCACGCTGCAGCTGGCGCAGGAACTCCGCGGGAACGTCCATCTCGTCGCGCAGCCACGGCGGCACCGCGCGGGCGGCGAGGGCCTCGGGTTTCACCGCGCGCGGATCGGCGTCGAAGCGCGCCTGGAGCTCGAGCGCGGCGGCGACCTGGCGCTGGAGCGAGTCGCGGGCGGGGAGCCATTCGCGCCAGCGGAAGGAGGCGAAGACCGCGCGGCTGATCGCGCGGCGCTCCCGGCCGCCGAGCCGGCCGGAATCCGCGAGGTGGCGGCGCAGCACCGCGTCCGCCGGGAGTTCGCCGGTGACGCCGGCCAGAACGCGCGCGGCGTGGTTCAGGATGGCGGATTCGTGCATCAAGAAGCCAGCGCGGGGCCGGTCACGACCGGCGCTTCCAGCGGCGGTCCTCCTTCAGTTCCAGGCGCCGTGTCTCCACCAGCACGCCGGCGACAGCGGGGTGCGCGCGCAGCTGCTGGAAGGAGGCGGCGTTGATCTTCCAGGTCAGCGCGGGGCTGGCCTCCGCCACCGGGGTGAAGTGGTCGGGGAAGGCGAAGGCGAACTCCACGCGGGTGTCCCCGACCTGGCGGTCGATCGTGGCGCGCAGCCGGGTGAGGAAATCGGGCGTATCCGGGGACTCCGGACGGAGCAGCCAGGTGACCTTGCTGACCAGGGCCGCGACCTGGGCGTCGAGCGGGTAGCACTCCTTGACGTTGAGGCGCGCGCCCTCGGCGTTGACGAGCACGTTGCCCTGCACGAGCACCAGCGCGTTCTCGCCGAGGGTCTGCCCGTAGGCGGCGTACCCGTCGGCGAAGAGGTTCAGCGCGAGGGTGGCCCGCTGGGTGGCAAGGGTGAAGGCGACCCAAGGCCGGTTGTCTTTCTTCGCGAGCTTCTTGACCAGGCTGCCGGCGATCCCGCAGAGGCGGAAGTCGGTGCGGTCCGGCTGCTGGAGCAACGCTTCCGGCGCAAAGGTGTCGATCGCCTCCGTCAGGCCCGCGTAGGCCTCGAGCGGGTGGCCGGAGACGTAGAAGCCGAGCAGTTCCTTCTCGAAGG
>Ga0194134_10000970_pt1 | contig 41397 bp, 41 predicted proteins | sample TA2KigOff0mmetaG_FD_148602 | JGI IMG/M metagenome (GOLD analysis project Ga0194134, IMG submission 148602) | Freshwater microbial communities from Lake Tanganyika, Tanzania - TA2015056 Kigoma Offshore 0m | ecosystem: Environmental > Aquatic > Freshwater > Lake | place: Tanzania: Lake Tanganyika... | reverse complement strand
ACTGCGCGATGGGGTTGTTACGGTACCAATCGTGCGGGATGCTCGAGAACAGGCGCTGCAGGATGGAACGAGCCGCCTCGAGGTCGCCGTTCCGGAAGGCGTCGGGCAGGTCGAAGCGGACATCCTTGACGGCTTCCGACGTCGGGCCCAGACCCAGCAGCAGGCTGCGGTTCAAGCTGACTTCGACTTCCCGGTTGGGATAGCCCAGGAAGTAGACGGGTTCTTCCTCTCCGGCCTGCCGAGTTTCACGGATGGTCAAGTAGCCCGTCTGCCACAGCAGGGCCTCGGGTTCGATGCGGTCGACATCAAAGGCCGAGAGGAAGTCCTGGTCGGTTCGCAGGCGTTCGAGGCGGGGCGTGAAGAACCCCCGCCGGGCCAACAGTTCGACAAGAAAAGTCGGGGTGCCCGTCTCGAACCAGTAGGGCCGGAACTGCCGATGCTTGAGGTAAAGCATCACGTCAAAGGGGTTGTAGACGGCTTCCCCGCCCCAGTTGTAGCCGTTGTACCAGCGTCGCACTGTCTCGAGATCCACCCCGTCCAGTTCGGGGGCAAATACCGCCTCGAGGTCATTCTGGGTGTAGCCGCACAGGGCCGACCAGCGTGGCTCGAGCGTCAGATCCTCGAGTTGGTTCAGGCCGGAGAAGAGGCTTACCTTGCTGAACTTGCTGACGCCCGTCAGGAAGACGAACTTCAGGTGGGCGTCCAAGGCTTTCAGGACACCGTACAGACTGCGCAAGGCATCACGCATCTGACGTGCCAGATCAGGCTGGGCCAAGTTGTCGAGGATAGGCTTGTCGTACTCGTCGACCAACACCACCACGCGCTGGCCCGTGTGGCGATGAAGGTTTTCGATGACCTCGGCCAAGGCTTCGGCCACGTACTCCTGGGAAGCTGGAACTCCCAGGAAACCTGCCGAAGCCCGAATCTGTCGAAGCACGCTGCGTTCAAGTTGGTCCAGCGAATCTGATGCCGCCAGACCCAGGTCCAGGCGGATCACCGGATGCTTCACCGACCAGTCCCAGCGGTCCTCGGCCGCAAGGCCCGTGAACAGGTCCCGGCTGCCCTCGAAGAGCTCCTTGAGCGTGTCGAGGAACAGGCTCTTCCCGAAGCGACGCGGGCGGGACAGGAAAAAAGTCTTGCCCGTTCGCACGAGATCAACGGCAAACCCCGTCTTGTCGACGTAGTAGTGCCCTTCCTCGCGAATCTCGCGGAAGGTCTGAATGCCGATAGGCAGTTGCTTGCGGGACGCCATGACCCCATCGTGGCGGAGCAGGGGATGGTGCGCAAGGGTGGCGCTTGGCAAGCAGGCCCCTGCCCTTCCCGGAGCATGGCCGTGGCCCGCATCGCCGGGAAGAGACCTTGGGTCTTCGGTCCGGACATGGCCGGACACAGGCTCGGGGACGATGGTCAGGGACACGGTGCGGTCTCGAGGGGCGTACCCCTGGAAAGTCTGACCCCGCGGACCCGTGGGTCCGGGTTCCCTGGGCTGGCCAGGCGGAAGCCGATGTTGTTGTTGCGGTTATCCGGGTTGTTGTTGTTGCGGTTCGCCGCCCGCGTGTTCGACGCGTCGCTGTTCCACGACCCACCCCGGATGACCCGGTTCGAGCCCCTTGGTCCCCTCGCCGCCAGCATCATCCGGCAGATCAGCCGGGATGGTCAACGCCACTCAACTGACGGCCCGGCCCACCCCGTCGACGCGCCCACGAGCGGCGCATCGCATACGTGTCGCCGTGGGCCGCCCAACCCAACAGGCTGTCGGCGCTTAGCTGGGCCTGGTCCTCGAAGAGATGGCCGAGCGCCACGCCCCGGTTCAACGATCCCATCTTGCGCCGCCATCGCCTGACGCGGGCAGGGTCCATGCGCACCAGGCCCGGAAACACGACGAACCCAAGGAAAGGCACACCTGTGGTGACTGGCAGGACCCGGGTCACCTCAGGCTTCAGGACAAGGCCGAGGCGATCCTGCACGAAGCGATCGGCCTCGTGGCAGGCGTTCCAGAGCACCTCGTGGCTGTCCCCGAAGACCAGGATGTCATCCATATAACGCGCGTGGCCCGGAATCCCGAGTCCCTTGATGAACAACCTGTCCAGAGGTCCCAGGTAGAAATTGGCAAAATGCTGGCTGGTCAGGTTGCCGATGGGCAGGCCTCGACCCGGTGGAGAGCCAGGAGCACCGAGGTCAATGAACAATGCCAACAGCTCACGCAGGCCGGGGTCGCCGATGCGCCGAGCCAGGAGGTGCTTCAAAACACCATGATCCAGTGACTCGACGAAGTGATGAATATCCAGCTTGAGTACGTAGGGATGCCGCCGTACCATCTGCCGCACGTACCCAAGGGCAGCCAGCACGCCACCGCCCCTGCGGCACGCGAAGCTGCTGGACACGGCCACGACCTCGAGGACCGGCTCGATGGCGGCACAAAGTGAGTGATGCACGACGCGGTCCCGGAACGCCGCGGCCGAGATGGTGCGAGGCTTGGGCTCGCGAATGAAGAATGTGCGATAGGGTTGGGGAAGGTAAGTCCCGCCAAGCAGTTCGCGCTCGAGTCGAAGCACCTCGGGTTCCAGCTCCAGCATGAAGCCGGCGACCTCGGGCGAGCGCATGTGCGTGCGCGCAGCCCTGCGGGCTGCAGTCACCAGTGCAGGAAACGAAGCCACCTGTGCAAAGGTGGCTTCAGCGGGCCGCATCGTCGGCAAACCCGGCAGACATCACCGTATCCAGCCGGTCCTTGCGCCACCCGCCCAGCATCCGACCCGCCTCGTCAAGGCCGCGAGACACATGCTCGTAGCCCCGGTGGTCGAGATAACGCCGGTCATGTGCCAGCCGCAACAGCACGCGCAGCCTGGCCAGACGGCCGTCGGCCCGGCGTAAGGCCGCCTGCTTGCCTGCGCCCGAGGCATATCGGGCCTCGACCAACTCCTCGAGAACATCCAGCGCCAGATTGTCGATGCGGGCGGCAAAGGTGAATCGCACGACCTTGGGGAACCGGGCCGTCCGATCGAGCAGATCGCCGACCATCTGCTGCCACCGAGCCACGAGGACGGGTTCGTCCAAGCTGGTCAAGCTTCCGCCCCGACAACGACAGGCGCCGCCGTCCCGGCAGGTCCGCCACCCCCATCACCCGCAGGCCGAGTCAGGGCGCACAGGACCTCGAGCAATTCCTGACCAAAGTCCTCGATGCGCGAGGGCCCCATGCCTTCGATCTCGCCCAAGCCCGACAGCGAATCTGGATTACGCCGGGCCAAGGCCGACGCCTGTCGGTTGGTAAAGACCACATAGGGTGGCTTGCCCGTCCGTCGGGCAAACTGGTTGCGCCACGTCCGCAGCGCCTCGAAGCGCCGCCGTTCGTCCGGATCAAGGTCGACCGCCACGTCCTCGGCAGTAGGCCTTCCGTGCGTCCGCCCGAATCGAGGTACCGCCGAAATGGCCTCCCGATAGCTCACGACCAACACCAGCACCGGGGTCTTCTCGTGCATGAAGAAATGCTGGGCAACGTCGACCGCATCGTGGTCGGCGAGAAAAGCCACCACCGCCTCATCCTGAAAGCCCGACCCGTCGTGCTGCCACGGCAAGGTGAACACCCGGACCTTCACGGCATGACCTGCAGCACCACGACCACGACCGCTCTGCAATTCCGCGCGCGTGCCCCGGCCCGGGCCGGCAAGCACGGCTCCGGGACCGGGCCACGCGCGCTTCGCCAAGAGAACAAGGGTTCAAGCGTCAAGGGACAGCCCTCGGCCTACGGCCTCGACCTGGCAAGGCGGAAGCCGATGGCGCTGACGCGGTCGCCGGGGGAGTCGTTGCCGCGGATCGCCGCACGCGTAGCGGACGCGTCGTTGTAACACGACCCACCGCGGCGCACCCGGCTCGAGCCCGACTGTGGACCTGCAGGATCCGTCAACGCACCGCCCGGGTAGTTGTCATACCAGTCGTTCGTCCACTGCCACACGTTGCCTGACATATCAAACAGGCCAAAGGCATTGGGCTGCTTCTGTCCCACGGGCTGGGTGAGGTAGTCGCTGTTGCCACCGAACCAGGCGATGTCCTCGACCTTGCTTTCATCGTCGCCGTTGTACCAAGCCGTCGTCGTACCAGCCCGGTAGGCATACTCCCACTCAGCTTCCGTCGGCAGGCGATAACCCGTGGTCGCGTAGATATCGCTGCCCGACTTGAGGGAACCGTCGGCGTTGTAGACCTCGGGCAGGCCCTTCAGGCGCGACATGGCATTGGCAAAGCCGATGGCATCAAACCAACTCACTTGCTCGACGGGACACTCGGCACACCCTCGGAAACCGGACGGGTTATTGCCCATCAGCGCCTGCCACAGCGCCTGCGTCACGTGGGTCTTCTGCATGAAGAAGCCACGGGTCAGCGTCACGGATTGGGTGGCATTCGTCCGACCTGCTTCGCCCATCACGAAAGTTCCGGGTTCGATCGAAGCGAACTGGGGAGCCCGCAAAACAAGCAGTGGGCTGCCAGCCGTCTCCCCCGAGAATCCTTCTGAGGTTCCCTGCGCCATCTTCAACCTGTACTTGAAGTTCCCGAAAGCCGGTGCGGTCGCCACCAACGGCGACGCCGTCCCCACCACGCTCGACAGCAGCTGCCCGTTCACATCCAGCAGGTCCAGCATATAGCGGGTCGCTCCGGGATACGGCTTGAAGCTCACGCTGAACGCAGCTCCGGACACCACCTCGATGGCGTCGGTGGCTACCCCGGCCGGCAGCCAGTCCCAGGTCAGGTTCATGGTGGCTTGGGGATCCGCACCTGGACCATGCGGCACCTTGAGCAACGCCGAGCGATACGATTGTAGGAGGGTCGAGGCGCCCCCCGAGGGGCGTTGCCAAGTCAGGCGGTAATCCCCTGCGCACAGGCCTTCCTTCTGCACCAGGCCCGAGGCGGATGGGACGAGGCCGTTACCTGAGGTCAAGCCCTCCCACCCGAGGCGCAGGTCACCGGGGTTACTGATTCCCGTCAGGTCCAACTGCCCGGTCACGCTATCCTCACGGAAGGGTTGCACCGTCACGCTAACCGTAGCCTTCCGGCTGGTATCCTCGGGGTCGACCACCGACACCTCGGCAGTTCCCGTACCCACCGCTGACAACAATCCCTTGTCGACCGTCACGACGCCGGGAGCGGAAGTGGTCCAAGTGAACAGACTTGGATCGCGCTGCGCACCCATCTGGGGGTTGGCATAACCCGTCGTCAAGCTGTAGGTCTGGCCGAGGCCCAAGGGATAGGCCACGGGGTCGATGAGAAGGTCACGTAAGGCCAAGGGATTATTTGGACTGAAGACTTGCTGGCCCGGACCGTATGGGTATGGATTGAAGGGAGCCACGCTCGTGGCCCACCACTGGTCGTAGTAGCCTGGCTTCTCGAAGTGGTAGGTCAAGAGGCCCGCCGGGAAATTCTCGATACGGTAGCTGCCATCCACCGCCGTGGAGGCCGTAGCCGTCTCTCCATCGGCATTGAAGACCGTCACAAGGACACCCTCAGGAGACCGCGCGGTCTCTGTCGTCGGCACCTGCCAACATCCCGGCAATTCCTGAGCCGCCGTCTTCCGGACCGCACCCGTCAAGGCCACCTGGCCCGTCAGGGTCCGCAGGTCACGGGTGGAGGCCAGCACCAGTTCGGGGACCTGCCGACTCCCCGAGGGCCCGACCTCGACGGCCGCCGATTCGACGAGGCCAAACCCTGGTCGAACCGCCACCAGGCGATACGTCCCGACGGGCACGTCCGCAAGCGTGAACGTCCCGTCGAAACCTGCCTTCGCCGACAGCCCCGTACCGGGTACGAAGACATCCGTTCCTATGGCCTGGCCAGCGGGCATGAGGCGAACCTTGCCCGTCACCGTCCCAGTCGGCACCAGGTCAATATCGACCACCGTGTCCGCCTGCACCCCGAAGCGCGCCGCAGCCAGGTTGCTGCCGGGCTTGCGCACGAGCACGTTGTAGCTTCCCGCCGGGACACTGACCTCAAAGCGTCCTGCCCCGTCCGTCACCGTCGTCCAGTGCGGCATCTGCGGTCCGGACTCGGCGGCGTAGACCTTGACCTCGAGGCCGGCAGCCGCGCCCACGCCACGCATGCTGACGTTGCCTGTCAAGCGCCCCTTGGTCGCCTCCGCCTGCCGGATGTCGCCCCCTTGCGACACGGACACCGCAGGGCCTGCCCCAGGACCCGCCACCGGTACGCTGCATGCCAGCAGGCCCGACGCGGCACCCACCGCCCACAACACACGGATCGAATAATTCAAGGGAATGTCCTTCCTACTTCACGTTCACGACAAGCGTCTCGGTCACCGCACCATCCACCTTGACGACCAGAACATAGCTGCCGGGCGGAACGTCCGTGAATCGGTAGCTGCCATCGCTGCCGCTCACCGCCTGCCGCGTGACGAAGCCCTCGCCCGACAATTGCAGAAGCGCCCCTGCGCGGGGCAGCCCACCCACCCGCACGACTCCGCGCAGATCCTGGGTATCGGGGACGGGCGAGGCAACAGGCTCAGCAGATGGTACCGGCGTTGGGTCAGGGGAGGGGATTACCGAGGGGGTTGCCGCTGGCTGCGCCGTGGCGAGGGGCGAGGACGTGGGCGTGCCCCCGGGCCCCTGCGACGGCGACGGCTTGATCCCCGGCCCGGCTGTTGCCGTCGGCCCCGGTGTGGACGTCGGGAACAACGCTGGCATCGGCGAAGGGCTCAACGGGGTGCTGCCAGTCGTTGGTCCTGGCACAGGGGGCGGCTGCGTCGCCGTCGGCACAGGAGCGGGTGAAGGCAGACTCATTGCAGCCACCAAGGCCGCACAGCCCGTACCCAGAACGGATGCAAGGCCCAAACCGAGCACCAAGGCGCGACGAGCAGAGTCGATCATTTGGAAGGCAGCCTAGGGCACAATTCAAATGCGGTCAATTTCGGAAGTTTCTCGGTCGCCATCTGGACCAACTCACCCACCTCGCCAACAGCACCAAGGGTGCCCCACCCGCGGCCACAAGAGGCTATGCTGACAGCGTGTCTCCACGCGGCAAGCGCAAGCGCCCCCCGGCGCAACTCGAGGACCAGATCGCGGCCCTGCCGTCCGGCCCCGGAATCTATTCGTTCCGCGACGCCGACGGGCGCCTGCTTTACGTCGGCAAGGCCAAGGACCTGCGCCAAAGGGTACGCAGCTACATGGGCAAGGACGGCGGCCATTCGCGTCCCACGCGGAAGCTTCGCCGCATCGCCCACCACGTCACCCACACGGAGACCGGTAGCGAGCTCGAGGCCCTGGTCCTCGAAGCCCGGACCATCTCCGCCGCGCTGCCCCGATTCAACATCATGGGCAAGACGGATCGGCACTTTGCCTACGTCCGCATCACGTCCGACCCATGGCCGATGGTCCAGGTGGTGCGTCGCCTGGTTCCGGACGGTAGCCGCTACTTCGGACCTTACCTGTCTGAGGCCGCCCTGCATGACGCCCTCGCAGCCCTGCAGCGCCTGCTGCGGTGGCGCCTTTGCGACCCCCTCGGCCCGGCACCCTGCCTCCACCATGAATTGGGGCGCTGCATGGCGCCGTGCATCAGCGCAGGACAACCGGCCTATCCTGAGGCCATCGCGACCTTGGTCCGCGTCCTCGAGGGGGATGCCGCAACGGTGGTGACGGCCCTTGAGGAACAGATGCACGGTGCGGCCGACCGCCTGCAATTCGAGACCGCCGCAAGGCTTCGGGACGGACTCTCGGCCCTGTCGCGCCTTTCGGGCTGGGCCCGCCTGGCTCCGGTCGATGCGGTCGTGCTCTCCCCCCACGCGGCGGGCATCCGCGTCGTCATCGTGAGGATGGGCCGGCTGGCTGGCGGCGAGACCGTGCCGGCGTCGACGGAAGGCTGGGTGGAGGCGCACGCCTTCATCGGGCGTATGGCCGCAACGCCGCCGCCCGGCGCCGCGCAGACGAGCGCCGCCATCCGCGAAATGGGCCTTGTCGCCCGATACTTGGGCAGGCCGGGCAAGGACGTTGTGGTGCTTCGGGGACGTCTCGAGGAAAATGAGATGGGGCGACGCGTGCTCGAGGCGATGACGCGCCTCGTCCCCACCGAAGGCAAGCCCGGCTAGATCGGGCGCACCAAAATGCGGACCGTGCTCGAGGCCGTCGCGACCTCGCGGCCCGGATCATCAGGGGCGCGGAAGGAAAGGCTGCGGGTCCCTTCCCACCAACCCTCGCCCGACAGCGTCACCCAGGCCAGATCCCAGACCTCTCGCTGCAGGCTGTCACCCGTCGTCATGTGCCAGCCGTGCGGATCCTCGCTGGCCGTCGCCGACGACGACGCATCAACCGGCGGCGCAGGCGTCACCCGATGCAGGGGCGGTGACAGCCGCAGCTCGGTTCCACGACAGACACCGATGAGATAAGGCGTGGCCCCCGTTCCGGAAGGAAGATGCTGGACAAGCCCGCGCTCATCGACCAACCACAGCGCCTGGATGAAGGCAGGCGGGAAGGGGGCTTGGTGCCCTGTGAGCCCGATGGCATCATGCAGTCCGGTGCGGGCAGCGGGCGTCGGCGCAGGCGTCGGCACCGAGGATGGCGTTGGTAATGCCGCAACAGGCGAACCGATCGCGGGCGGGGCGACGGAAGCCGTGGCCGCCCGTTCGGCTGCCGACGGCCCCGCAGCCTCATTCGGGGCAGCCGGCGCCAAGGTTGTACAAGAGGCCAACAGGACGAGGCCCGAGGCCACGAAACCGGGGAAGGTCCGGATGCCGCGCATCATACGGATATCCTACTCCTTAAGGGCGACGTCCCGTCCGGGCACGGGCCCGGACGGGACGAAACCGTTCCGACGTATCAGCGATTGCCGACGAACGTCAGGCTGACCTTGCCCCAAATGGTGTCCCCCGAGTTCCAGTCGATGAGACCGAGGTCCAGCCAGCCGCCGCCGCCGAGGTTGTAACGAAGACCGGTCTCGACAGTCGCGCTGCCCGCCGAACCCAGCATCTCGTAACCCGCCCGAACCAGCAGGTCGGTGTTCGTGGAGACGTTCTGGCGAATACCAACGCGGGTGCCCATCTTCGTGGTGGCGCCGGTAGTCGTCGAGCCCGACAGGTACGGTTGGACATCAAGGTTCAGGCCACCCAGGCCGACCCCGATGGGCAGCGACGCGTCGTAGCCCAGACCGGTGCCGGGATTGGACAGGTCATCCGCCTTCACGCCCAGCTTGCCGGCGATGTTCAAGCCAGCGAAGGTGCCTACGGCGTACTTGACGCCCAGACCATAGCTGCCCTTTGCCACCTCATCGAGCTTCTGTCCGGAAGACCAGTCATAGCCGACCGCCAATTCCACGTCCTTCATCAGGCCGTAACGGAAGTCCATCTTCGAGGACGTGCCCATCGTGGTGGCCATCACGCCGGTGCCCAACACGCGCGCTTGGTCGACATCAAGGTAACGGGTGGGATCAGCTGCTGCAAGGGCCGGGGCAGACGTAGCGACAACGGCGAGCGCAGCGAGCAACAGCGAGAGCTTGGACGACATGAATCCTCCTCATCGAGTGAACCGACGCCATTGTCGGTACAGGTGTTCCGGCGGCACATTCGGACTTCGCCGGCAAGCGGACCATACACCCGGTCCCTACCGGATGTCGTGAGCAAGCGCACCGTAACCAAGAATGCCCTGTTCGTCAACAAGGCAAATCCGGGCGGCCGTTACCCGCACCAGTGGCTGGTGCCAGGTTCAGGTGGCGGTATGCCGCAAGGGGGTTAGACGATGGGCCTCGCGACACGCATCGGCGCCAGTCATCTGCCGCAGGGCGGCGGGCGGCGGCTGGATCGGATGGAGCGTCTTCAGCACGCTGTCTATGGCAAAAACGATGCAGATCGTCACCACGAAGTCCACAAACGCGAGCACGGTAATTGGCGACAATGTCCCGTCTGCGGTGCCCAGGCACGACGCAAGCGATGGACGCGAGTCGGCCGGATGACCGGCCGGCATCGGGCACCCGACGCACACCTGCTCGAGTGGACGTTGTGCGCAGGTTGCGATCGGGTTCGCCGGGGGCGCATCGACGGCGTGCTGACCTTGTCGGGACTGGCGGAGGCCTACAGGGACGAACTCAGCCGCATGGTGCGCAATATTGCCGTCGAGGCTTGGCTCGACGATCCCGTGCATCGCATCCTCGGCAGTTGTGCCGAAGAAGACGAGATCATCCTCGAGACGACCTCGCCCTGGCTGGCCGAGACGCTGGGCAAGGCCATCCGGCGACGCTTCGGGGGGAACCTGGACGTTCGCTGGTCACCGGGGGCGGACTTCGCACGGCTGCACTGGCAGGCCCCGTCACGCGCCGGCCAGGGGCCCTGCCGCCAATGCAACGGCAGGGCACGCCTTCGTCACGTCAGAACGTGACGTGACGACCCTTCTGGCGCCGGCTGAAGTTGGCGAGGGTTGCCTGCGCCTCGCCAACGCCCATGTTGCCCGAGGCGCCGATGCCCGAGGCGCCGAACTCTTCCCATTCGAGGGCCGAGTCGGTGCCATCATTCTCCTTGAGCATGCCGCCCAGAATCCGCCGGGCACGCTGCAATTTGCGATCGTCACGCGTCCAGATGCTGCAAGCCAGGTCGTGGGGGTTGGTCAACAGGCTGAACCGAACGAAGTCCTCGAATTCGCCCATCTCCATCGCGCAGAGGATGGGCATGAAGAACTCGGTCGTGGCCAGGTTGAAGGTCACGTCTCCCTTGTCATCCCAGTCGCACGTCAGCATGCTGTCGGGCCGGGTCTCGAGAATGACGGGCCGCAGGACCTCGGCGTGGTCGGCGTAGTCGTCGCCCGAGACCTTGCCGCCCCGGCGCAGCACCTTGAGACCAGCAGCCTCGGCCGCGGCCTGGATGCGATCGACCGTGACAGCCTTGTGGACCATGTTCGGGCCCACGACCCGGATTTCCTGCGTCTGGCGAGGGTCGCGCACTTCCCAGCGATCCATCTCGGCATTGACGTAGCCGATGACCTTGGCCAGCGTCGCAGGGTCTGCGGCGATGCCATGCAGGGTCGTGCACTTGTGGGACGAGAAGCCCAGCTTGCTGTAGGCCAGTCGGGTGCCGATGACCTCGAGTTCGGCGTCGGAGTAGCCCGCGTCGATCCACGACCAGTTGCAACCACCGCCCTCGAACCGAAGGGTGCGCAGGCCACGCTGGGCCGAGATGGCCCGGGCCGTCGCCTCACCGCCCGTCAAGGACACCACGGCCACGCGCGGGTCCGAGGACAGGTTACCCACGCCCTTGCCGAAACCCTCGAGGGTATGGAACCCGCGAGGATCGGCGCCGGCCGCGAGGAACATCCGCGCCATCGTGCGATTGCAGATCGCCCCGTAGGGATGCCCCTTGAATACGATCGGGGAGCCCGAGAGGTAAGCCCCGACGAGCTGGATCATCGGGATACCGTAGATGAAGTTCATGGGCGTGATGAGGACCGCGATACCTGCCGGCAGGCAGGGGTTACGCCAATAGTGGTGGCCCGGGACCTGCCCGGGCAGCCAGTCACCTGTCATGGCACGGTCCGCATTGCCCCCGATGTGATCCGCAGCCCGCTTCGCCTCCCAGAAGTCCTTCTGCGATTCGAGGCGCGTCTTGGGGATAACGTGGCGAATCTGGGCCATGACCTCCTCGCTGAAGTGGTCGAGGATTCGCGACACGTTGGCCACGACCCACTTGCGATAGGTCAGGACCTCGTCGGCCCAAGCCAGGCTCGCCCAGAATCCATCCGCAGCCGACAGCACGGCCTCGACGTCGGCGGCCTGCGAGTCGGGCACGTCGGCCAGCGTCACGCGACGATCGAACAGGGCGGGCATCAGGGCCCGCTTGCCCGGGTCGCACCAGACGCCATCAATCAGGTTCTGCACGACCACCGGCGCGTCCCCCGGGCGCTCGGGCAGTTCGGGAAAGAGGTACTGCCGCAGGCCCTCGATCTCGGCATCGGACAACTGCGGCGTGAACAGGTCCCACGCGGCCCTGCGCGCGGCGTAAAGCCCGGCAAGGGGGTCCCGCCCCAGGCCATGCCAGGCAGACAGCTCACGCCGGATGCCCTCGGGCTCCCATGCGACGGCTCGGGCGGGCGACGTTGGGGCGGTCACGGTCATCGGGGCCTCCGGGTACAGGGCGTCACGCCGCCATTGTAACCCGAACGCGCCTCAGGACTGACGGCGCACCTGACGGACCAGCCGCACGGTGTTGACGCCGGCCTCATCGCGCATGAAGCCGACCTCGTCGAACAGCCGCCGCATCAGATGCAGGCCCAGCCCGCCCACCTTGCGCTCGGCCCGGTAGCGCTCGAGATCCACCTCGGGCCCTGCACCGTCGAAGGCTTCAGGGGCCGTGTCACACAAGAGCAGCACGAGATGATCATCCGTGACCTCGAACTGCAGATCGACGGCTGCACCATCATCCGCGCGCGGACCGTAGCCGTGCTCGATAACGTTGGTCATGGCCTCGGTCACGACCAGCTGGATGTCGTGGACCTCGCTGATGCTCAGGCCCGACTTGTCACCCAGAACGGCAAGGAAACGCCGGGCGACCTCGAGGTAGGCCAGGTCAGCCGGCAACGAGAATCGGACCGCACGCACCCCGGGCATCGGCCTAGCCCTGTCCACCGGCGGGCGCCGCGAGCCGCAGCGCATCACCGAGACTGTCGGCAAAGGGAAACAGCGAAGAGAAGTCGAGCAGGTCGAAGGTCCGGCGGACCTCCGCCTGAACGCCCGCGAGGACGATGATCCCGCCTGCCTGCTGGACCGGCCCCAGCACGCCCATCAGGACACCCAGCCCGGCAGAGGCGATGAAGGCCAGTCCCCGGCAATCGAGCACGATACGAACCTCGCCGCGCGCGAGGCAAGCTTCCATCTCTTTGTCGAAGGGCCCGACCGTCTGCGCATCGAGCTCGCCTTCGAGAACGAACACGCGCACGTCGCCTTCGCGGCGCGCCTCCAGTTGCAGGGACATGGCCGAGACCTCGGATACATGGTACCCGGCCACCATACCCGGCGCGCAGGCACGTAATCCGGACCCGCGGGCGTGCTAGGATCGCAGGCCTATGGGTGCCCTCGATCCGCTCAGGCCGTACCTCTCGGGAAGCCCGGGCCACGCAGCGCTCGAGGGCCTGGGCCACCACGTCCTTCAGGGCATGTCCCTCGGGGCAGGCGTGTTCCTGGCGTCCACGATCCGGCGGCCGTGGGTGCTGGTCGTGCCGGACCCGGACACCCTGCGTCAGGCCTTGCTCGATCTGCCGGCGTACGGCTGCCGGGCCTTGCCCTTTCCCGGTGGCGAGCTGTCCGTCCATCACGGCGTCTCACCCGAACAGGAGAGCTCGCTTCGGCGCTTCACCGCATTGGCCGCGCTGGCCGCGGGCGAAGTCGACGGGCTCGTGACCACGATGGCTGCGCTGGCTCACCGGATGCCCGCGCCCGGTGTGCTTCGCGAGAGCCGGCTGACGCTTCGTGTCGGCGACGTCCACGTACCTGCAGAACTTGCAAGCCACCTGGTTCGCCTCGGCTTCCGGCCGGAGGCCGCCGTCACGACCAAGGGCACCTTTGCCCGCCGTGGCGGGTTGCTGGACGTTTGGCCCCCGGGCACAGACCAACCTGTCCGCATCGAGTGGTTCGGCGAGAACATCGAGTCGATCCGGGGGTTCGACCCGCTTTCGCAGAGATCGGAAGGCCAACTGGACACCCTGGCGGTCTGGCCGGTTCGCGAATTGTTGCTGCCCGTGGATACCTGGGCCGAGACGGCGACGGCCATCCAGCAAGCTGCCGACCAGCAAGCCGCGCAGCTTCGCGGCTGGGGCCACCGGGCCGAGGCCGACCGCCTGAAGGCGCTGGTCCGAGAACACCTCGAACGCCTCGGAGCCTTCCAACCCGGCGACGGTGACGAGGTCTACGCGTCCTTCTGCCACGAGACGGGCACCCTGCTCGATCACCTGCCCGAGGACGCCACGCTCTTGAGGTGGCTGCCCGTGGAAGGTGAAGACCGCCTGGCCACTTACCTCGCCCAAGAGGAAGCCGAACGGGATCGCAAGCGCAAGGCCGGCCTCCTGGTCACGCCACCCACCGAGCCCTTGGCCTCCCTGCGCGATATCGAGGCAGAGGTCGCGCGATTCCGCCGGATCGACATGCAGCCTGAGGAGCCCGAGGACGACTTGTTCTGGTGGGCGCCGCAAGTCCAAGGCTTTCCCAATCACTATGACGAGCTGGCCCGCAGGCTCATTGCCCGGTCGCGAGCCGGGGAGCGGGTGGTCATCGCCTCGAACCAGCCCCAGCGCGTCTTCGCGTTGCTCGAGGAACACGGCTGCCACAGCACCTACGGCGCCCGCCTGCCGGGGCCGGGGGGTGCAGCCTACGGGGGCGTCTGGATCTTCCGCGAGGGTCTCGGATCCGGCTTCGAGTGGCCCGAGCTGAAGCTGGCCGTCTATTCCGACCACGAGATCTTCGGCTGGCGCAAGACGAGCGCAGGCAAGGCCAAGGCTCGGCCCAAGCAGGCCGGTACCCCCATCACCAGCCTCGAACAACTACGGCCCGGCGACCTCGTGGTCCACGCCAAGCATGGCATCGGCCGCTATCAGGGGCTGCACCGCATCGTCATGGACGGCCAGGCCAAGGAGTTCCTGCTGGTCCTCTATCAAGGGGACGACCGCCTCTACATCCCCGTCGACCAGACGGGCCTTATCCACCGCTACAGGGGCGCCGGCGACGGTTCGCCCCGCCTCTCGAAGATGGGAGGGGCCGAGTGGGAAAATGTCCGCAATCGCGTTCGGAAAGCGGTAAAGGCCGTTGCCGAGGACCTGCTCCAGATTCACGCGCGACGGGCTGCCCTGCCCGGTCACGCCTTCGGCGCCGACTCGGCGTGGCAGAGGGAACTCGAGGATGCCTTTGCCTACACCGAGACCGTCGACCAACTGAGAGCCATCGAGGAGACCAAGGCCGACATGGAAGTCGCCCGGCCGATGGATCGCCTGATTTGCGGGGACGTGGGCTTCGGCAAGACCGAAGTCGCCATCCGCGCGGCCTTCAAGGCGGCCGTCGGCGGGAAGCAGGTGGCGATCCTCGCCCCCACGACATTGCTGGCCCACCAGCACTACCAGGTCTTCCGGGAGCGCTTCGCCCCCTACCCGGTCAGGGTCGCACCCTTGTCCCGCTTCCGATCGGCGGCCCAGCAGAAGGAGACGCTCCGGCAACTGGCCTTGGGCGAGGTCGACATCATCGTGGGCACGCATCGCCTGTTGTCGAAGGACGTGCAGTTCAAGGACCTGGGACTTCTCGTCGTCGACGAGGAGCACCGCTTCGGCGTCAGCCACAAGGAACGCCTGAAAGCCATCAAGACTCAGGTGGACGTGCTTTCGATGTCCGCCACGCCCATACCGCGAACGCTCTACCTCGCCTTGTCGGGCGCACGGGACATGAGCCTCATCACCACACCCCCGGCCAACCGCCTGCCGGTCAAGACCATGGCGGGACCGTGGGAGCCCGAACAGGCGAGGCAGGCCATCCTGCGCGAACTGGAGCGTGGCGGCCAGGTGTTCGTCCTCCAGAACCGCATCGACCAACTCGAGTCCCTGGCCGCCCGCATCGTCGAACTGGTTCCCACTGCCCGGGTGCGGACGGCGCACGGCCAGATGCCGGAGAACGATCTCGAGGAAAGCATGCTGTCGTTCGTCGCGCATGAGTTCGACATCCTCATCGCCACGACCATCATCGAGTCGGGCCTCGACATTCCCCGGGCGAACACGATCGTCATCATGGATGCCGATCGTCTGGGGCTGGCGCAGCTCTACCAACTGCGTGGCCGCGTGGGGCGCAGTGACCAGAAGGCATACTGCTACCTGTATCACGGCGATCGCCAGGACCTGACTGAGGAGGGCAGGGATCGCCTCGTCGCGATGGTCCAGCATACGGCACTGGGTTCGGGTTACCAGATCGCGCTCAGGGACATGGAGATCCGGGGTGTCGGCAACATCCTGGGCGCGGAACAGCACGGCCAGATGATGACAGTCGGCTACGACACGTACATGCAACTGCTCGAGGAGGCCATCGCCGAAGGCCTGGGCGATCCGATCGCCGCGCAGGTCGAAACCGTCGTGGACTTGCAGGTATCGGCCATGCTGCCCGACGACTGGTTCGAGGACCCGGACGACAAGATGATGCAGTACCGGCGACTTGCTCAGGTCGGGTCCGTGCGGGAACTGGAACTCCTGACGGAAGAGTGGCGCGACCGCTTCGGCGTGCCCACGGCCCCTGTCCGCAACCTTCTCAAATTGGTGGGCCTGAAGCTGCGCGCCACAGAGCTGCGCATCCCGTCCATCAAGGCCGAGAAAGGCAAGGTCCGCGTCGCCCTGGCCATGCCTCGCCCGCTCTGGTCGGACATCCAGATGCAGGTCCCCGCGCTTGCCCACTGGCAATGGCAGGCCGACGAGCTGGTCCTGGACAGGAAGGGCTCGGTTCCGGACGAGCATCTGCTGGCCTGCGAGCGCCTGCTCGAGGCCGTGGCCCGTCCCGTGCCCGTGCTAGACTGACCCACCCGACTGCCCTCGAGACGGAGATTGACCTTGTCCGACGCCTTGTCCGAGAACGCCCCAGACGCCCAGGCGCTGATGGCCCAAGAGGGCGTCGCAGCTGCGCGACGGGCCTGGTGGATCTTCGGTGCGGCGCTGGGCGGGGCCCTGCTCATCGCCGGCGGCCTGTGGGGCACCCAGGAGTTCAACGACAAGGTGGGCGCAGTCAACGGAGAGCGCCTGCGCCGAACCGACGCCGAGAAGTTCCTCGAGGCCTCCAAGAAGCAGTACAGCCAGCGCTTTGGGCTGGATTTCTCGACGCCCGAGGGCAGCCAGATGCTGGCCAACCTCAAGCAGGACGCTGTCGAAAAGCTGGTCCAGCGCACGCTCATCCAGCAGGAAGCCGAGCGTCTCAAGGTCGAGGTGACGCCGACCCGAATAGATGAACGTATCCAGCAGATTCGTAAGGGCTTCCCCGATGCCGAGACCTTCCGCCGGGTGCTGGCCGAGAACGGTCTTTCCGACACGGCCCTCGAGGCAGAAATCGCCGAGAGCCTGCGTATGGAGGAGGTCCGCAAGTCCGTGACGAAGGAAGCCACGGTTTCCGCAGCCGAGGTCAAGGCGTTTTTCGACGGCAACCCGCTGCAATTTCAGCAACCCGAGCAGGTCGAGGCACGGCACATCCTCCTCAAGACCGAAGCCGAGGCCAAGGCCGTCCAGAAGGAACTGGCCAAGGGGAAGGACTTCGGCGCACTGGCCAAGGAGCGCTCGGCGGACCCGGGAAGCAAGCCCCAGGGGGGCAGCCTCGGGTACTTCCGTCGTGGCCAGATGGTGCCCGAGTTCGAGAAGGCAGCCTTCTCGCTCAAGCCGGGTCAGCGCTCGGGCTTGGTCAAGACGACCTTCGGCTACCACCTGATCGAGGCCACGGGACGCAAGGAAGCCCGCAAGGAGGCCTTCGTCGAGGTCAAGACGCGCATTGCGGAGCAGATGCTGGGACAGAAGCGGGATGAGGCCTTCGGCAAGTGGTTGGAGGGTCAGCGCAAGGTCGCGACGGTCAGCATCGAGCCCGGTTGGTCCAAGGAGACACCGGCGCCAGCCTCCGGCAGTGCCGCGGCCTCGGGCAGTGCCGCAGCATCCGGGGACCTGGCCCCGGTCAAGAGCCACCCGTGATCAGCGTCGTGGGCCTGGGCCCGGGAGATCCGGAGGCCCTGACCCGCGCAGCGGAAGCAGCCCTGCGGTCGGGCGCCCCGGTACAACTGCGCACGCGCGTCCATCCGACGGTTCGGGCATTGGAAGCGTGGGGCCTGGTCTTCTCCAGCCACGACGAACGATACCGCACTGCAGAGGACTTTGATGCCGTCTATGCCGGAATCGTAGCCGAATTGCTGGCGGCCGGCGCCGACGGAGATCTGGTGTATGCCGTTCCGGGACATCCGCTCGTGGGGGAACGCACGGTGCGCATGCTCCTTGCCCAGGAGGCTGTGCCGGTCCGAATCGTAGCGGGTCTCTCGGGGCTCGAGGCAGTTTACGCGACGCTGGGTGTCGATCCGGGTGATGGCGTGACCATCGTGGATGCGATGGACATCGATGCAGACTCGCTGCAGCCGGATCGGGCCATCCTTGCGCTGCAGGTCTGGTCGGTCCGCGTGGCGTCGGAGCTCAAGCTGACGCTCATGGAAGTCTTCGAGGACAGCCATGAGGTCCTGGTCGTGCGTGGCGCCGGCATTCCGGGCGAGGAGCGAACGGCCCGGATACCGCTGCATGAACTCGACAGGCTGCCGTGGCTGGATCATCTGACGTCTGTCTGGGTGCCTGCCGGTCCGCGACGCGGCGTACCCCGCGCCAGGGCCCTGATGGCAAAGCTCAGGGCGGAGGACGGTTGCCCTTGGGACCGCGAGCAGACGCATGCGACCCTGCGGCGCTATTGCCTCGAGGAGGCTTATGAAGTCGTCGACGCGATCGACCGCGACGATGACGAGGCACTCGAGGAGGAACTGGGCGACCTGCTGTTACAGGTGCTCTTTCACGCGCGCATCGCCGAGGAAGAAGGCCGCTTCGACCTCGGCACCATCGCCGATCGACTTAGCGACAAGCTCGAGGAGCGCCACCCGCATATCTTCGGGAGCGTCGTGGCCAACACGGCTGAAGAGGTTCTGTCCAACTGGGAAGACCTGAAGGCCAGCCAGCGTCCCGAGGCCTCAGGCGCCCTCGAGGGCGTGGCCGAGGCCCTGCCGGCCCTGACGCGTTCAGAGAAGCTGCAACAAAAGGCAGCCCGGGTGGGTTTCACGTGGCCGGACCGCACCGGAGCACGGGCCAAACTCACGGAAGAACTCGGTGAGTTGGACGAGGCCCTCGCGGGTCAGGGCGATCTGGCCCATGAACTGGGCGACGTGCTTTTGGCCGTCGCCAACCTGGCGCGCATGTCCGGGGTGGATCCCGAGCTCGCGCTGCGCGCCGCAAACAAGCGCTTCGAACGCCGTTTCGCCGCCACCGAGGCCGCCCTCGGAGGCGATATCACCGGAACGGACCTGAAGGTATTGCTCGAGACGTGGAATCGGGTCAAGGACGGAGCCGACGCCGAGACTTGACCCCCAGCGCAGGCCCGCCGCATCAAGCCTTGGGGAACGTGGCCGTCGCAAGGCGATCCAGCCACGCCCTCGCGCTGGCGGCCTTGTTCGTGGGCTGCACGGCGACCACGCGAATCTGCCGCTCGGGAAGCAGCCAGCTGACCAGGCCACAGGCCGTGCCCCCACCGAGGAACGCCATCAACAGCCATGCCAGCCAGAACTGCAGATGGCTGGCGAAGACGGGCTGGCTCATCGCCTGGCTGCCCGAGACGGGCGTCGCGAGGACGCGCACGTCCGGCCGAGGATGGCGTTGCACCATCCGACACGCTGCAGCGAACGTCTCCCGCGCGTCAGGAGCCATGGAAGCGAGGGGATCCATCTGCTGTTCGACCATCCAGTCAGCCACATCGACGGCCAGACGGGCCATGGACTTGGCCCGGGCAGGATCGCCATGGCTGGCGTGCGCATCCGTGGCCCAGAGAATCACGTTGAAGTAGGTCTCTGCCGTGCCTTCGGTGAAAGCCTCCATGACGACGCGATCGATGAGCGCCGCTCGCAGAGTCCTGTCGCCCGCTTGGTGCAGGTCACAGAGCCCTTGAAGCGATCCCGTACGCGCAAGGAATGCGTCAACCTTGTCCTTCAAGGAAGCTCCGGCATCGGGGACTCCGCCGCCCAGCCAGACGGTGAGGCGCTCCCGAGCCTCGAGCGCGGGTCCAAGGCCCGCGTTGTCACCGCCATGGCCCAAGTGGTCCGCGACACGCTCGATGAGTTGCTCCGCCTTGGCCGTCCCGACGTCGGGTTGTCCGGCAAAGTCGGCCGTTCGTGCCTGGCGCATCGCACCCGTCAGAACGCTGCTGGAAGCTGCGGCAAAGGACATGGGGGGTTCCTCCTGGTCCTTCCGTCGCGGGCGACCAGGGGAGCCTGACCCCGCCAAACAGAGCCTTGACGCAGGTTTCATCCGGGGTCGGGCACCAAGAACAACCTGACCCTCGGGGCTTCAGAATGTCACGTTGAGTTGGACGCCAACGGCCAGATCGCCACGGGTATCGACCGAACCGAACATGCCCATGACACCGTCGCGGCCCAGTGCCTTGTCCCATGAAGCCTCGAGCCTCGGTCGTCCCTCTCGGGGCAACAATGCGCCCAGCGACGCATGCGACCCCCCTCCGAAAAGCCGGGCGTGAGCCCGAACCGCCGCATGGTCCCAGTCGACCGCCCGTGCGCCGGCAACCCGGATGCCCGCCGACGCATGCAAGGTAACATCGTCGAACGACACGATTTCGGCGCTGCCCGTACTGAGCCGGATGCCGCCATGCCCCTTGCCGTAGGCGATCGCTCCGGCGATGGCCGCCGCACCGGAGACAGCCAGGACCGGGAGGGCGACGGCAGGATTCTCCTCGGCCCACGCCTTCGACTCACGCAACAGCCACGCCCCGGCTGAATCACCATCGATGCGCAGGTTGCTGACGCGGACCTCGGGCCGCACGTGCGCGCGCCTGCCCTCGAGGTGCGCCATGGGGCCGTCATCCACGTTAGGCGACGCCGCCTCAATCGGCACACGAACCTTGATGCGGGCATCGACGCGCCCGACTCCGACCCGCATGACGGTCTCGCGCACATCCTGACTGGTGCCGTCCTGGCGGGTGATCCGCTGACTTCGGACGGAGGCAAGCCTGGTCTGCAGCCAGTCTGGGCCTGCAGGGCGTGGCGGCAGCATGCGACCGGAGGAAACATCGGGCATGACGTTCTATCGAGCCGGTTCTCGACGGCACGCTCTCGAGAGGCTGAAATTGGATAAGGCTTAAGCACGAGTTAACCCAAGCAGACATGGGGGGAGGCACAGAGGGCCCACCCCGTGTCTGGGTCATCAGGTAGAATAGAAATAGGCGGACTCGGGTCCCGGTGTTCGCCCGATGACAGGAGATCGCGCACATGTCGACGCTAACAACCATCACGGACGCAACCTTCAAGAGTGAGGTCCTCGACGCCTCCGTGCCCGTGCTTGTGGACTTCTGGGCCCCTTGGTGCGGACCGTGCAAGATGATCGCCCCCATCCTGGATCAGGTCGCGACCGAGAAGGATGGGACGCTTCGCATCGTCAAACTCGATGTCGATGACAACGGTGCCACGGCGCAGCAGTTCGGCGTCATGAGCATCCCGACACTGATCATGTTCAAGGGTGGCCAGGAAGTTCTCCGCGTCACGGGCTTCAAGCCCAAGGACCAGTTGCTGGGTTTGATCGAGGCCAAACTGGCCTGAATCGGATGAGCGGGGCCGGCACCGTGCGCGGTGCCGGCCCCGTTGTCTTGGGGATACCTCACGGACCTGTACGAGCGTGGCGCAAACCACAGACAGCGTGGAGCAATTCGTGTACGATTGACTTATCAACATGGAGTAATTGCCGCGATGGAAATCGACGTCAGCTACGTGTCCGCCCGGACGGCGCGGGCCCATATGCGGCAGGGCGTCCTCCGTGTGAAGATGCCCCAGCATTGGCCTGCAAGCGAGCAGGGACGTGTCATCGAGCGATTCCTGCAGTGGGCCCGCAAGCGAACCGAAGCCTGGTCGGATCTGCCCGCTCCGGTCATGCGTCCCCCGTTCAACGAGGCCAGCCTGACGAAGCTGGTCCGCGGCATCAACGACCAGACCTTGCAAGTGCCGCTCAAGGGTGTCCGCCTTGGCAAGGCCAGGCGGACACGCCTGGCGCAAGCCAACGTGCGGACGGGCATCCTGACCTTCTCTCGCCACGCTCTGGACGGGCTCTGCGACGAGGCCCTGACCTACCTCATCGTCCACGAACTGGCGCACCTGCGCGTTCCTGACCATTCGACCGCCTTCTGGGATCTGGTGGCGCGTCACGTACCCGATTGGCGCCATTGGCGACGCGTGGCACAGGGGCACTTCGAGCGAGCCATGGCGGGCGAGGAGACAAGCCGTCCTCTGTCTGCGCCACCCTTCCGACCAGAAGAGGAACGGGTGGTTCCGTTTCCTCCGCCGGCACCCCTTACCCTCGAAGACATTCGGCCAAGCGGCCCGGCGGCATGGGTACCCCCGATGCCCATGGCCCGCGGCGCCCATCGCCAGCTGGCGCTGTTTCCCGTCTCGGACCCACAGGACTGAGGACCCGCCTCACGGCAAACGAGGCGTGTCCCCGCTTGCAACAGGCACACGCCCCGCGTCCAGATGACGCCGACCGTCAGGCCGAGACCTTGGGCCGCTTCGAATCCGCCAGAACCTGCAAGGCCGTGGTGGAACGACGTTCCACCAGATCCTTGGTCACGACGACCTTCTTGATGTCCGTGCGCGAGGGAGCCTCGTACATGACATCAAGCATGATCTCCTCGACGATGCCCCTGAGTGCGCGCGCGCCAGTCTTGCGCTTGAGCGCCTCCTTGGCCATCGCGACCAAGGCGTCGGGGGTGAAGTCGAGGTCCACTTGGTCCATCCCGAGCAACCGCTTGTACTGCTTGACAATGGCGCTCTTGGGCTCGGTCAGGATACTGACCAAGGCATCCTCATCCAGTTGATCCAAGGTTGCGATGACCGGGATTCGGCCGATGAACTCAGGAATCAACCCATACTTGAGCAGGTCTTCCGGCGACAGATCTCCGTACAACTCGCCCAGATTCTTCTCGTCAGCCGTCTTGACGTCGGCCCCGAAGCCGATGCCCTTGCGGCCCACGCGCGTCTCGATGATCTTGTCGAGACCAACGAAGGCCCCGCCCACGATGAACAGGATGTTCGTCGTGTCGAGTTGGATGAACTCCTGGTAAGGATGCTTGCGTCCACCCTGCGGCGGCACGTTCGCGACGGTTCCCTCGAGCATCTTGAGCAGGGCCTGCTGGACGCCCTCGCCCGAGACATCCCGCGTGATGCTGGGGTTCTCGCTCTTGCGGGAGATCTTGTCGATCTCGTCGATATAGATGATGCCGCGCTCAGCTCGCTTGATGTCGTAGTCGGAGGCCTGCAGGAGTCGAAGCAGGATGTTCTCGACGTCCTCGCCCACATAGCCGGCCTCGGTAAGCGTCGTGGCATCGGCAATGGCGAACGGCACGTTCAGGATACGCGCCAACGTCTGTGCCAGCAGCGTCTTGCCCGACCCGGTAGGCCCGATCAGAAGAACGTTGGACTTGGCCACCTCGACCTCGTCCTCGGCTCCGGTTGCGCGCTCCTTGGCGGACAGGCGCTTGTAGTGGTTGTAGACGGCAACGGACAAGGTCTTCTTGGCCTGCTGCTGACCCACGACGTATTGATCGAGAATCCCCTTGATGCCCTTGGGCTTGGGAATCTCCGTCAACTCGACAGGAGCAGCTTCGGGCTTCTGCTGGTTCTCGTACAGTTCCTCGTCGAGAATCTCATTGCAGAGATCCACGCACTCATCGCAGATGTAGACCCCGGGGGCCGCAATCAGCTTGCGGACCTGGTCCTGTGTCTTGCCGCAGAAGGAACACTTGGGGTGGCCCTTCGCGCCGTCGTCCTTCGCCACGTAGCCTCCTGATCTCGTCCGGGAATCCAGCCGGCGCTAGGCGCCGGCCTTGTCCGCCTTGTCGCCACGACGCGGCTCGAGCACCTCGTCGATGAGACCCCACTCCTTGGCCTCTTGACCGGACATGAAGAAGTCACGGTCGGTATCCTTTTCGACACGCTCGATGGGCTGGCCGGAATGGAAGGCCATCAGCTCGTTGAGCTTGCCCTTGAGGCGCAGGATTTCCTTGGCCTGGATCTCGATGTCCGTCGCCTGACCCTGGGCACCGCCGAGGGGCTGGTGAATCATGATCCGGGCATTGGGCAGGGAGATGCGCTTGCCCTTGGCGCCGGCGTTGAGCAGGAAAGCACCCATCGATGCCGCTTGGCCGATGCAGATGGTGCTGACCTCGGGCTTGATGTACTGCATCGTGTCGTAGATGGCCAGACCGGCCGTCACGACGCCACCGGGGCTGTTGATGTAGAGGTAGATGTCCTTGGCGGGGTCCTCGGCCTCGAGGAACAGCAACTGCGCGATAATCAAGCTGGCGACCATGTCGTCGATGGGCGTGCCGAGGAAGATGATGCGCTCCTTGAGGAGGCGGCTGTAGATGTCGAAAGCGCGCTCGCCGCGGCTCGTCTGCTCGACGACCATCGGAACGAGACCGGCCACGGCGGGCTGCGAGTGGGGCAGGAACATCGGTAATACCTCGTGGTGGGGGAACGAAGCGGGCTACTCGGCAGTCTCGGACGCGGCGGCCTCGGCCTTGGGGGCCTTTGGTTTGGCGGCCTTGGGCTTGGGGGTCTTGGCAGGTGCTTCAGCATCGGGCAGTCCGGCCTCGGGAGCCGCCACCAGCTTCGCTTGCTCGAAGAGCCACTCGATGATCTTGTTGGAGAGCACCTCGTCGACAAGGGCCGAGTAACGGCCGTTCTTGACCAACTCCTGCTGGAACTGCTCCGGCGCCTTGCCAAGCATCTGGGCATACTCGATGACCGCCGCAGCCACTTCCTGCTGCGTGACCTCGAGGCCCTCCTTGCGGGCGATGGCCCCCAGCGTCAGGCTCGTCCGGATGCGCTGCACGGCCTCCGCGCGGAATCGGTCCTCCCACTCGGACCGGGTCTCCTCGCTGAAGAGTTGACCAATGTCTGCACCCTGCCGCTGCAGGTTGGTAAAGTGCTGTTCCAGCAGGAAGTAGATCTCGCGGCGCACCATCGTGTCCGACAGTTCCATCTGGCTCTGGACCACGATGGCCTCGAGCATGGCCTTGCGCTGGGCCACCTCGTGCGCCTCGGTCGCCTCGCGATCCAGGTCCGTGCGGATCCGCTCCAGCAACTGATCGACCGACTCCATGCCATGAGCCTTGGCGAACTCTTCGTCCACCTCGGGCAGGTAGCGCTCCTTGACCTCGTGGACCGTCAGATCGAAGGTCGCGGCCTTGCCGGCGAGTTCGGCGTTGCCGTAGTCGGCCGGGAAGGTTACATCGGCAACCTTGGCATCACCGGCCTTAAGGCCGACCAACGCCTCGACGAATCCGGGGATGAAGCGACCGTCGGCAATCTCGATGGCCATCTTCGACGCTTCACCACCCTTGAAAGGCACGCCGTCCAGTTTGCCAAGGAAGTCCGCGACAACCACGTCGCCCTTGCGGGCCTCTCGCTCGACCTGTTGCAGGTGCGCCTTGCGATTGCGCAGATTGTCCACGACCTGGTCGACCTGATCCTGGCTCACGACGTCCTTGGCGACGGCAACCTCGACCTCAAGGTAGCTGCCCACCGTGACTTCGGGGCGCACTTCGACGGTGTAGCGCAACTCGGCAGGCTGGCCCTTGCCGAAGACCTTGACTTCGACGCGCGGTTGGTCGACCGGCTCGATGGCCGCCTCGGCAACTGCCTGCGTGTAGGCCTCGGGAACCAGATGTTCGAGGGCCTCTTGGGCCAAGGCCTGGGCCCCCACGTGCTTCTCGACGAGAGGCAGGGGCGCCTTGCCTCGCCGGAAGCCCGGGATATTCACCCGCGACCGAAGGTTGCGGTAGGCGTGATCCCACGCCTTCTGGACCTGAGCGGCGTCGACCTCGACATGGAGGTGGACATGGTTCTGCTCTTGCTTCTCGAGGGTGACCTTCAAGGTGCCTGCTCCCAAAAAACCGGATGACCCGCTCATTGTAGCAGAGCCCAAGGCGCCGCGGCGCCGTGACGTCAGGGACGGCAGGCCGCCACGAGTGCCCCGAACAACGCCGCCGACACGGCACGCGCCACGTCGCTGTCCGCATCGTCAGGGCGCTCGGGGTGCCACTGGACGCCATACACGAAGGCGTCCGAGACGGCACCCGCATCCTCGAACGCCTCGACCAGACCGTCCCGAGTCCACGCGACGGCGCGCAGACCCGGCGCCAGACGACGCGCATCCGTCGTGCCCTGATGGTGCCAGGAATTGACGGCAAGCTCCCGTCCCGCGGTCCACGCTGCGAGCCGCGAACCCGACGCGACCTCGAGCACGTGGACGGCGCCCTCGCGATGCTCGATGACGCCCGGCAACTGGCTGGGGAGATCCTGAATCAGGCCACCCCCGCAAATGACATTGAGCAACTGAAAGCCCCGGCACACCCCGAGCACGGGCCGGCCCTCGCGCAGGATGGCGCGCGCCAACGGCAGTTCCAGGTCGTCCCGAGGGCCATCCACCTTGACGGTCTCCGTGGAAACGTCCTCGCCATAGTGACGAGGCGCGACATCCGGACCGCCCGCGAGCACCCAGCCGTCACAGGCATCGGCATCGGCACCTTCGAGGACCTCGACGTAGCCGGAACCGCGATGCGCCAGGGCCGCACGCGCCAGCCCGCCCCACGCCGGCGGCAAGACCGCGACGGGCCGGGCACCGGCAGCCAGCAAGCTTGTGGCGTAGCGCTCGAGCTTGGGCCACTGCTCCTCGGTGACGGCCGTCCCCCACGTGACCCCGATCCGTGGCGTCACTTAGTGCCCCCGCGTGTCGGTCCGACCGCCCTCCACGGGCACGCCCACGGGACGGGGCACCGGCAGGCGCCAGTCCGCCATGTCGGGGAGGCTGCCCGCATGCGTCAGGTCATAGTGAATGGGCGTCACCGAGATGCAGTTGTCACGAATGGCCGTGACATCGGTATCCGGCGCCTCGTGAAGGTCCTCGGCCTCGCCCGCGAGCCAGTAGTAGACCTTGCCCCGAGGATCGACGCGGCGCTCGAAGGCGTCGTTGTAGCGACGCTGCCCCAGACGGGTGACGCGCACGCCGGCAATGTCGCCGATCTCGACAGCCGGGACGTTGACGTTGAGCAGGACGGCCCGGGGCAGGGTCCTGCCCGCGAGTTCGCGCACGAGATCGAGGGCGAAGAGCGCCCCTTTTTCGTAACCGAGGTCGCTGAAACTGGCGAGCGAGATGGCCACGCAAGGCCGACCGAGCAGGATGGTGCCCTCAACGGCAGCCGAAACCGTGCCCGAGTAGATGACGTCGACGCCCAAGTTGGGTCCGCGGTTGATGCCACTGACGACGAGATCGGGCATGTGGTCGACCATCAGGGCGCCCAGCGCCAGCTTGACGCAGTCGGCAGGGGTGCCGTTCACGCACCGGCTCGACGCCGTCCCCTCGATGGGCACTTCCTCAAGACGCAAGGGCTTGTGCAGCGTCAGGGCGTGGCCCGTGGCGCTGCGCTCGCGATCGGGCGCAACCACATGGACTTCGTGTTCCAAGGCCAGCGTCGACGCCAGGATCTGGATGCCCGGGGCGTGGATGCCGTCGTCGTTCGAGACCAGGATGCGCACGGTGGCATCCTACCACGCCATCGGAACTCAACGCTGCGCGAACAGGGAGGCCTGAAGACGATCCGGGTCGACCCTCATGGCGTCGATCATGTCCAGAATGAAGCTGAAGTCCATCCAGGACGAAACGAAGTCGAGGTCATCCCCGGGCAGGACGAGCTTGGGAGCGCCGTCGAAACCTTCGACCCACTCGTCGTAGAGGTCATTGAGCTGGGCGATATAGTCGCGGGGGATCTCCTGCTCGTAGCTACGGCCCCGCTTGGCGATTCGGCGCATCAAGGTCGGTACCGAGCACTTCAGGTAGAGCAACAGGTCGGGTGGCTGGAAAAAGTTGGCCATCGTCCTGTAAAGGTCTTGATAGTTGTCATAGTCACGGTCGCTCATCATCCCCTGGTCGTGCAGATTGCGGGCGAAGATGACGGAGTCCTCGTAGATGCTGCGGTCCTGCACCACGGAACGATCTCCCTCGGTGATACGGCGATGGTTCTCGAAACGCCGGGAGAGAAAGTAGACCTGCGTGTGAAAGCTCCAGGTCTTCATGTCCCGGTAGAAATCATCGAGGTACGGGTTGTCGTCGACGACCTCGAAACAGGCCTCATAGCCGAGGCGATCGGCCAGCCACCGCGTCAGGCTGCTCTTGCCGGAGCCGATGTTCCCGGCAATGGCGATGAAGGTCTTGCGTCCGGCCATGGGCTCCATCGTAGCATCCGGACCCGTCAGCACCCCGGGGCGAAGACCCGCAGCCCCGAGGGCACCACCTCGAGCGTCACGGGGGTGGTCCCGACCAAGTCACCATCGACCTGGAAAGGCACGGGCTTGCCCGACCGGATGGTCAGCCTCCTGCACCGCAGCGTCTCGTAGGTCGGCAGATTCCGGACCCTGCCCAAGGCGATACCGAAGAAGTCGCGCCAAGCCTCGAGGAATGACCGTGATCGCAGGATGGCGACGTCCAGGACACCGTCGGAAACGCTGGCCTCGGGCGTGACCTTGAGGAAGTCCACGCCATAGAAGGCGGTATTGGCCACGATCATCATGTAGACCAGCTTGCGCTGGCGCTTCCCGTCGACCTCGAGCGTCAGTCGCGAGGGACGGTGATGCAGGCTGGTCCGCATCGCCGTCAGCGCGAAGGCACCCCGCCCGAGGCGCTCCTTGAGCAACCTCAGGTCCTCACCCATCATGCTCACGGCATCGAATCCGACGCCCGTCATCGCGCAGAAGAAGCGGTCAGGCTCGCCCGGGCGCATCAGGCGCCCCACGTCGATGCGCCGGGTCCCGCCCTCCACGATGGCCGCCAAGGCGCGGTTGAGATCGGTGGTAATGCCCAGTTCCCGCGCGAGGACATTGGCCGTCCCCACGGGCAAAATCCCCAGCGGAACATCGGTCCCCACCAGCACCGGAAGGACCTCGTTCATGCTGCCGTCTCCCCCGGCGACGAGGATGGCCTCGGCCCCGTCCGCGAGGGCCTGGCGGGCGATGACCTCGCCATCGCCTGCCTGGCGCGTAGGCACCACCGCCAGCTCCCAGCCCCGGGCACGCAACGGTGCGACGAAGCGATCCCAATCCGACTTGCCGGTCAGCGGCCCTGCCTTGGGGTTGTGAATGAGGCAGGCGCGCCGGCCCGGTTCGGCACCGGACGGCCGCGTCGTCCAGTAGATTCGGGGCTCCATCGCTTCCATGCCGTCCAGTGTACCGTCCCGACATGCCCAGCCACCCCCGTCCATCGTGGACAGGGCCCACCGGGCAGCGCCCTGACAGGATGCAGTCGGCGGGACAGGAGGGCCAGGCAGGCCCGATGCGCCAGCACACACAACCTTCCGGACCCTCGGGCCCGGTCCAGCACGCCAAATCCCCCGAAGGCCCGGGCCGCGCCCGCGGAAAGGGGAACAGAGATGATCGGCAACAAGCCGGGACCGGCCAAGGGAGACCCGAGGATGGTCGAAGCCGGACGCAAGGGCGGGGAGACCGTCAAGGAAGAACGAGGCGAGGCCTTCTTCCAGGAGATTGGCCAGAAGAGTGGGCAGGCCACCAAGGCCAAATACGGGCCGGAGTTCTTCTCGGCGATTGGGCGCAAGGGCGGCTCATCGACCCGTCAGGGCCGGAAGAAGGCGCCACCGAAGTGCTGAGGATCCGGGCCGGCCGCCTTGGCACGTCGAGGCGGCCGTCTTGCCCTAGAATGGGGCGTGAACATGGACGGGGATGCCACCCTCGAGACTGCCGCAAGCCTCGTCGGGGCCGTGGCGGCCGGAGACCTGACGGCCCGCGGGGCCACGCGCGAGGCGCTCGATCGCGTCATCCGCATGGACGCCAGCCTCGGGGCCATGGTGCATGTCTCGGCGGAACGCGCTCTCGCGCGGGCGCGCCAGCTCGACGAGGCCCCGCCGGCCGGCCCCCTGCACGGGGTGGCCATCGCGCTCAAGGACAACATCTGCCGCGCGGGCGAGCCCACGACGTGTGCCAGCCGCATGTTGACGGGCTGGGCCCCTCCCTATGACGCCACGGTGGTCCGGCGCCTCGAAGCAGCCGGAGCCGTGCTCGTCGGCAAGACCAACATGGACGAGTTCGGCATGGGCTCGTCCACCGAGACCAGCGCCTTCGGACCGACGCGCAACCCCTGGCAACTGGGTTGCGTGCCCGGAGGATCCTCCGGGGGAGCTGCAGCAGCCGTGGCCACCGGCATGGTGCAAGTGGCCATCGGCAGCGATACGGGCGGTTCCATTCGGCAACCGGCGGCGCTGTGCGGCGTCGTCGGCCTGAAACCCACCTATGGCAGGGTCTCCCGTTACGGACTCGTGGCCTACGGCAGCAGCCTGGACCAGATGGGGCCTCTGGCCCGCACGGTGGCCGACGCCGCGCGCGTGCTCGAGGTCGTGGCTGGCCCGGACAGCCGTGATGCCACGTGCATGGACGAGGGTCCGTGGACTTGGGCCCCCCGACCCATCGCCGGCATGCGCATCGGGGTGCTGACCCGTCTGGTCGAGGGGCCGGGCCTCCAGCCGGAGGTTGCCGAAGCGCTGGCGAAGGCCATGGCCTGGTACGAAGCGGCCGGATGCACGTTGGTCCCCGTCGCCATGCCCGAGTTGGCGTGGGCCATCCCGACGTATTACCTTCTGGCCACGGCCGAGGTCTCGAGCAACCTGTCCCGCTTCGAGGGCATGCGCTTCGGCCTGCGGCGGGAAGCCGACGACCTTGGGGGCACGCTGGAACGTACCCGCTCCGAAGGCTTCGGCGCCGAAGTGAAACGGCGGATACTGCTGGGCACCTTCGCCCTCTCGGCAGGCCACCAAGAGGCCTACCATGGCCGTGCCCGCAAGGTCCGGCAACTGCTGACCGAGGCCCATGACCGCGTGTTCCGCGATGTGGACGTGCTGCTGTCGTGCACCAGTCCGACGACCGCGTTCCCGCTCGGCAGCCGCTTGGACGACCCGCTGGCCATGGTCCTCTCGGATGTCGCGACGGTCGGGGCCAACCTGGCCGGACTTCCTGCCCTGTCCGTCCCCTGCGGCTTCGACCGCAAGGGATTGCCCATCGGCATGCAGTTGCAGGGACCACGAGGCGGCGAGGCCATCATCCTCGATGCAGGCCATGCCTACGAGCGCGCCCATCCGTGGTGGACGGCGCGACCGCCCGTCGCCTGGGATCTTCAGCCGCTCGCGGGGGGGACCCGCGCTTGAGCACCCCATGGGAAGCCGTCATCGGTCTCGAGGTCCACGCCGAGTTGGCCACCCGGACCAAGATTTTCTGCGGCTGCCCCACGACCTTCGGCCAGCCCCCCAATAGCCAGGTCTGCCCGGTCTGCGCCGGCATGCCCGGTGCGCTTCCGGTCCTCAATGCCGAGGCCGTCCGTATGGCGGCCCTGGCAGGCATGGCGCTGGGAGGGATCGTGGCGGACCGAAGTCGCTTCGACCGCAAGAACTACTTCTATCCCGACTTGCCCAAGGGCTATCAGATTTCTCAGCTGGCCATGCCCATCGTCAGCGGAGGCCATCTCGACCTGCCGCTGGAGGAGGGCCCCAAGCGGATCCGTCTCATCCGCATCCACCTCGAGGAGGATGCGGGCAAGCTGGTCCATCGTGGGTCTTCGGGCCTGGCTGGGGCCACCCACAGCCTGGTCGACCTGAACCGGGCCGGTGTGCCACTGATCGAGATTGTCAGCGCTCCGGACCTCGCCAACGCCGAGGAGGCGCGGCTCTACCTTCAGGAACTGCGACTGGTCCTGCTGACGCTGGGCGTCAACGACGGCCGACTCGAAGAGGGCTCATTGCGCTGTGACGCCAACGTTTCCGTCCGGCCCGCCGGAACGCTGGCTCTGGGCACACGCGTCGAGATCAAGAACCTCAACTCGTTCAAATTCCTTCAAAAGGCGATCGAGAGCGAGATCCAGCGTCAGATTCGTCGGATCGAAGCCGGGGAGCCGATTGTCCAAGAAACCCGCCTGTGGCAAGAGGACAAGGGGACGACCGTCTCCATGCGCTCAAAGGAAGATGCGGCAGACTACCGCTACTTCCCCGACCCCGACCTGCCGGATGTGGTTCTCGACGATGCGTGGCGCGCAGCAGTCAGCAAAGGCCTGCCCGAGTTGCCTGCAGCGCGGCGCGAGCGTGGCGTGGCCGCAGGCCTCTCACGGTCCGAAGCCCACCAGTTGGCCGGGGATCCCGCGCTCTGGCACCTGCTCGAGACGGTGGTCGGACACGGGACGCCGTTGCGCGACGCGGCCCGGTGGCTGCTGGGCGAAGGGCTTGGCTGCCTCGCGGATGCCGGCCTCGATGCCGAAGCCGTTCTCGACAGGGCCGGGGGATTTGCCAGACTGATTGAACTGGTCCGCGCGAAGCGGCTTGCCACCCCCTCGTTCCGCAAGCTGGTCCGTGATGTCCTGGTCCATGGGGCGGAACCCGAAGCGCTGGCTCATGAACGTGGCCTGTGGCTCGAGCCGGACGATGGCTCCTCCGCGCGCATCGTGGACGAAGTCTTGCGGAGCCTGCCAGACCAGGTGGCCCAGTGGCGCTCGGGCAAGCACCAGGTGCGGGGTTTCCTGGTGGGTCAGGTCTTGCGTGCCCTAAAGGGCAAGGGAGACCCCGCCACCGTCGGCCCTCTCGTGGACCGCTGGCTGGAAACGCCGACAGCGGACTGACTGCGGTTCAGGCGCCCGTGAGGCCTGCCCCTTCGGCAGGCTTCGCCGCATTGTCCCAGCCGTCGCGACCGCGCAACAACCAAGCCCGGACCTTGGTGCGGGCATAGGGACCGGAGAAGGGGAGGAGCAGCCACTCGCTCACGCCTGCCTCGGCCCCGGCGGCAATAAGGGCGGGGTCCTCGGCATCGGTCACCACGAAGATGGGGGTCACGCTGGTGGCCAGGGCAGACTCGCGCAGGCGACGACTGAAGGCAAGTGGGTCCGTGTCGGCGTCTCCTTGCCTGAGGATGATGAGTGACGGAGCATCCCGATGGACGGCCTCGTGCAGCCCGGCATCTCCGCCGGCCACGACGACTCGCAAGCCCTCGTCCTCAAGCGCTGTCACCAGCAGCGTACGCACAGGTCCCGGCTCGAGGCCCACGACGACGCAGGGCGCAAGCGCGGAGCCCCGGGGCACGGCAGGCAACTTGCGACACGCCTCGCGAAGCGGACCGGTATCACGAGTAGCCCCACCGGCCCCCCCGCCCAACTCGAGTATCTGGCCCTCGGCGGCGGCGAAGATCTCGAGGTCGGAGCCGACTCGGGCTGCGTGGTCCCGGGCACGCTGGACCAGATCATCGACGGCAGCGTCATCCCGCATCGGGTCATGGTGGAAGAGCGCCAGCCGACGAACCCGCGCCGCACAGGCCATCTCGACGACGTACTCGAGCGTGCTGTGCCCCCAGCCAAGACGCGCCGGGTACTCGGCAGCCGTGTATTGCGTATCGTGGATCAGCAGGTCGGCCCCGGCAATGAACTCGAGATGACGGCGCTCCTCGGGATTGACGAGGCGGTCGGCTTCGCCGTGGAGGCATTCCTCTCCGAGGGCCAGTTGGCGGGAATGCGGCTCATGGTCGGTCGAGTAGACGACCGAGCAGCCATCGGCCTCGAGCCTGTACCCGAGCGTCAGGGCAGGATGGTTCAGGTACTGCGCCAAGACCCGCACACTGCCGACAGAAAACTCCCCTTCGAGCAGGTCGTGATAGCGCAGGGTCGCCCCCAACTGATTGAGGGCGACAGGAAAGAACGTGTAGTCCATCTGGGCGGCAAGGGTGTCACGCAGTTCCTGGACGAGGCCATGGGGGGCATAGACATCCCATTCGTTGCCCGGGACGAAGAATGGCGTGAAGAAGGGCAAGCCCTGAATGTGGTCCCAGTGGGTGTGACCGATCAGCAGATGGCCACGGATGGGCTGGGGCTCGTTCGCCATCAGGTGAAAGCCCAATTCGTGGGCCCCCGTGCCGCAGTCGAGGACCAGCAGCGTACCGTCCTCCCCGCGGACCTCGACGCAGGAAGTGTTGCCGCCATACCTCACCGTCCGGGGGCCAGGTTTCGCGATGGAACCTCGGGTTCCCCAGAAACGGACGCGCATCCGCAGAATCCTCCACGTTGGACTGACGGCAAGGGACATAATGGAAACTGCACCGTCAAACCAGCAGCCCCACAAGAGGCTACCCGGATCCTATACCCTCGGGAGGGGTCAGGAAACAGGCCTCGGCAGGTCTTCAGAGGACCAGGTGGACACCCGCGAAAAGCAGGGCCCCGGCGAGGACCTCGACGACTCCCCGCCACCCGGCTGCCGCCGACGGCAGCAGCTCCGTCAACGAGAAGTACAGCAGGACTCCCGCCGAGAAAGGCAGCATCAGGGGCGAGCCCGCCGCAAGGCCCCACTGCAGGAGGGCTCCGGATACCAGCGCTCCGCCCGTCAGGACAGCGATACGCCGCGCGACAAGCGCCGGGTGTCCGGCCGCAAGCGAGAGCAGGGCCGCCATCACCCCCTCAGGCAACATATGAAAGACCAGGCCGAAACCCACGCGTCCGCCGATGTTGGCACCCGCCTCGAGGGAAGCCGCCAGCACCTGGCCGTCGAAGAACGCGCAAAGCCAGAGGCAACCGATCGCGGAACACGCCGCAGCTACACCCGGTGCGTGATGATCGTGATCGTGGCCGTGCGCCAGGTGATGCGCGTGGGCATGGCCGTAGGCGTGATCCTCTGCGTGATCATGGTCGTGTCCGGCCGCCAAGGTGGCAGGAGCAGGACCCGCCTCCGCCACGAGGCGATTGGCCCAGGCCTGCAGCGTGGGCCCGAGCAGGCGATCGAGGACGAATACGGCAAGGACTCCCATGGCTACGGCCAAAAAGACCCGGTGCAAGTCGGCTCCGGAGCTCTCGAGGGACTCCGGCAGCAGGTCGAGGAGCGCGAGGGGCACCAGATAGCCGCCGCCTGAGGCCAGCAGGGTCCCTAGGCGAGACCGGGTCAGCCACTTGCCATGGCCCGAGACAACACCCCAGCCACCGGCCGCCATCAGGGCACCGAGCGTGGGCACGGCCCACCAGTGGGCTGGCATCGCAAGCATCGGCACACCTCTTTATTGCAATAGACTTTCAACAGCATACCGGACACGGGCTACAATGAATCATGGCCTATCGTGCCCACGCGGAAGCCCGCCTCAAGGAGGCCGGCTTCCGCATCACCACGCCGCGTCGCCGGGTCATCGACCTGCTCGCCGAAGCGGTCGGGCCTGTCTCCGCCTACGAGATGCGCGACCAGCTGGAGGCTCGGGGGGAGCGCATCGACATCGTCAGCGTCTACCGCATCATCGGGTGCCTCGAACAGACAGGGCTCGTGCATCGCATCCTGAGCACGGGCAAGGTCCACCGCTGTGTCATCGAGGCCCATGAACCCTGCGGCCTGCCTCAGCCCGACCATTGTCACCACAGCCTCATCTGCCGCACGTGTGGCCGAATCGAAGAGATGCACTGTCCGGACATCGGCAGCCTGTTGGCACGGGCAGCGGCGACCCTGGGGTTCGCGCTGGAAAGTCACCGCCTGGAGCTGGGCGGACTATGCAAGAGATGCGCAGCATGACGGACGCTCGCGATCTTCCGATCGGCGATGACGAAGGCAGCAGGATCGACAAGGCGATCGAGGAGCTGGCCCAGCTTCGCGGCCGCTTCGGACGCCTTGCGGAATATCTCGAGGAAACCCGGCGAGACCTGCTTCAACCGGGTCGACCGCCTACACGCGAAATCCTGCGCGATCTCGAACACGTTCGGGGCAAGTTCGACCAGTTGAGGGACTGGGTTCACGCCGAGGCGACGCGCGAGGGCTTAGATCCACTGCCGTACCGCGACCATGTGACGTCGATCGATGAGGTCGCCGCTCTGCTTGACAGAGTCCGGGAAGCCCGCAAGTTCGTCCACCGCATCCGGATCAAGCTCGGACTCGCGCAACACGTGGTACGGCGTGTCGAGAGCCTCGCGACGGAGGACCTCGCGGCCTCGAGCCATCTCGAGGCGTGCAGGCGTGGTGCCCGGCACCTGCTCGAGGGCTTCTCCGCCCTCGAAGAAGCCACCGCAGCACCCGATGACCCCGGCATCATCCGGGACATGGAGGATCTGGCCTCGGGCACGCATCCCTTCTGCCTGCTCCTGGCGCTCGTCGAGCAGAACCGGACGCTCGAGGACGAGGTCTGGCAAGGCTACATGGAGCAGGTAGGGCGCGAGTTGGGTCGCCCGCTGGCCTTGGCGGCGGCGCGTGGCAAGCTGGCGACATCGGCAGGCTGGCAGCCCCCGGCACGGACGTGAACCCCCACGTGCACGACGAGGCGTACATGCGGCTGGCGCTTGATGAGGCCGAAAAGGGTCGTGGCTGGACGCATCCCAATCCCATGGTAGGCGCCGTCATCGTCCGGGGAACGGAAGTCGTCGGGGTGGGCTACCACGCACGTCCCGGGGGCCCCCACGCCGAAGTTCGCGCCCTTGAAGAAGCGGGCGACGCCGCAGAAGGTGCCACCGCCTACGTCACGCTGGAGCCTTGCAACCACCACGGCCGGACCCCGCCGTGTACCGACGCCCTGATCCGGGCGCGCGTCCGACGTGTCGTCGCCGCGGTCGGGGACCCCAACCCGCGCACGAACGGACAGGCCCGGGCCGTCCTGGAATCAGCCGGCATCCGCTACGAGGAAGGCTTGCTCGACCGTGAGGCATCCACCCTCAATGCCGACTTCTTCCACTGGGTGCGGACGGGCTTGCCCCGCGTCATCCTCAAGATGGCCGCCACGATGGACGGGCGCATCGCGACACATCTGGGCGAGAGCCGCTGGATCACCGGCGCTGAAGCGCGCGCGGAAGTCCATGCGTGGCGCGCGACGGTCGCGGCCGTGATGGTCGGGGGGGGCACGCTCCGCGTCGACGATCCGAGCCTCGACGCGCGTCTGGAAGGTGCGCATCAACCTCTTCGGGTCGTGGTCAGCCAGTCGGGCAATCTGCCCGCATCGTGCCGGGCGTGGCGCGCCGAAGGCCAAGTGGAGCTCTGGCGAGGATCGACGCCCCCTCGGGACCTGCCCGAGCACGTCCACCATCGCATCCTGCCCCCCTGCGGTAACGGTGGTCTGGATCTTGCCGATGGACTTCGCCAGCTGGGTCAGGCATCCTGCGTCTCGCTGATGGTCGAGGGAGGTGGCGAACTTGCGGCACAGATGCTCCGCCAAGGCCTTGTTGACGAACTGCGGCTGTTTCTGGCCCCACGGCTTCTGGGGGGGCACGCGAGCCCGAGCTGGTTCGGCGGCCCCGATCCAGACCGTCTGGATCAGGGCTTGGGCTTGGCCGAGGTCCGATACCGCACCGTAGGCGAAGACCTGCTCGTCATCGGCCGTCCCGTATGGTCCCCGGCCGCTTCCCTGCGGTATGATGGCGCCGTTCTGCCCCCCGGAGGTCTTTCCTGTCCATGAATGTGTTCAAGACCAGCTGGTACAGCCACCGCATCGGCCGCGACATGCCGGTCAAGGTCTACGGCCACTACGGCTTTCCCCTGCTGATGTTCCCGACCGCCGCAGCGGACTTCGAGGAGTACGAGCGGTTCTACCTGGTCGAGATGATTCGGCCATGGATCGAGAAGGGGCTCGTTAAGTGCTACTCGATCGACAGCGTCAACAGCTGGACCTGGATGAACAGTCGGATCCACTCCAGCGAGCGGGCGCGTCGCCACGAGGCTTATGACCAGTACGTCATGCAGGAGGTCGTGCCCTTCATCTGGCTGAACCAGGGGAACCGCGACGGCATCTTCACGACGGGCGCAAGCATGGGGGCATACCATGCCCTCAACTTCCTGCTTCGCCATCCGCAGGTCTTCGGCGGCACCGTGGCCATGAGCGGCGCCTACGACCTGTCTCCTTGGACCGGCGGCTACATGGATGAACTCATCTACATGAACTCGCCTCGCCACTACATGCCCAACTTGAATGACCACGGTTATCTGGAGATGCTCCGCTACCGCGGCAAGGGCATCCACATCCTGACGGGCCAAGGCTCCTACGAAGCTCCCCACCAGAGCAAGGAAATCTCCGATATCCTCTGGTCGAAGGGCATCTGGCACAATCTGGAGATGTGGGGACACGACATGCCCCATGACTGGCCCACCTGGCGTCGCATGCTGCCCGCATTCATGCGTTACCAGACGGGCTGGGCAGGCTAGGAAACCCGGATGGCTTGAGGCAGTCGGCACCCATCTGCTAGACTGCCTTAGCCGCTGGAGAGATGGCCGAGCGGCTGAAGGCACCGGTTTGCTAAACCGACGTACGTCTATAAGGCGTACCGGGGGTTCGAATCCCCCTCTCTCCGCCTCGACAGGGGGAACCGACTGGTTCCCCCTGTTACGTCTCCGGGCTTCAGAGACTCGCCCCGGGGCACCAGGGTCCCCGTACTCGCGTCAGGTGGCAGGCTCGAGCGTCGCGGTCAGCCCACGCAGTTGAAGACGCTCGGCGTAACCTTCGGCATGCTCGAAAGGCGCCTCGACGACGACAGCTCGACCCGCACGATGCGCCTCGAGCATCACGGCCACACAGCGGTTCCTGCCAAGATGCGGCACCGCCTCGAGCAAGTAACGCACGACTTCGTTCATCTCGTGCACGTCATCGTCATGCAACAGAACGCGGGTACGCGGATAGTGGGCGATGGCCGGGCGAGGCTGAACTTCGGGTGCGGCAGGCATGGCGGATACCTCGTGGACCAAGGACACGTCCATGATAGCCCGGCATGGCCGTCCATCAAGGAGGCCAGACCAAAGCCGTGGGCGTGGACAGGGCAGGCTCCCCTTGGCCACGAGTCCGGATATCGAGCGTCGCGACGCGCGCCCCCTCCCGGAGCAACAGGCGGTAACGGGTCCAGCTGCGCAGGCCACGGGCCGTGACGGGCTGTGCGGGCCCCCTTAGGCGCCAACTGGCCGTTGCCACGGACGTGAAGGTCACACCTGCATCATCCAGCCTTTCCAGACGACCCTCGAGCAGCACCCCCTCGGCGGCGGGCTGGATGTTGACCGGCCACGACACGTCGGGCAGTCCAGGCGTGGCCGCCGCCGCCGGCAGCACGACGGCGCGCTCGGGGCGGGACAGCCACCCCCTGCCGGAATCCCCGACTTCGAGCCATGCGCCAGGTACCCCTTGAACCCTGCGGCGAAGACGCATCTGGTAGAAACGATCCGGCACCAGCCCCACCAAGGGGAGGACCAGCGTGGTTACGGCACCCGCCAAGGGAAAATCCCAACTGGCGACTTCGACAGGAACGCGCGTCGGCCCCTCGAGCCATTGCCACGAGATCTCGACCCCTGTCCCTGACGGGACAAGACCAAGCACGGGCGTCTGGACAGCGACGGGGCTGGCATGCGCCCGGGTCCCGCAGGGCGTCGGCGAGGCCAACTGCACCAGGTCGGCACCCATCGACCCCGAGACCCAGTCGGTTCCGGCAGGCATCGCGACGAGCCCACTGGCCAGGATGCCCGACAAGCCTCCGTGAAAGGCCCGCACCTTCACGACAAGGTCTCCTGAACCGTCGTGTAGACTCCCTCCTCGATCCGGATCCCTGCCGTCGCCTCCCCGCTGAACACCGTATCCCGCAGCTTGACAGGCAGGAGCGTCACGATGGGACGGTCCTCCCGATCGATGACGACATCCGCCCAGGATCGCGGATCATCGACCGAAATCAGGTCTTCCGCGCCCTCGCGTTCCGTTCGGTAGGCATAGGCACGAACCCGATAGGTCGTTCGGGGACGCAAGCCACGAAAGGCCACGGGGTCGGACAACTGGGCCGCCGTGATGACGCGACGGACCGCTTCACCATCCTGACGGACAGGCTGCTCGTCGGGTCCGGCGAGAATGGAAAGGCGCAGGACAAGGTGATGAATGTCCTGTCGCGACCACGGCGTCACCAATGCCTGAAGCGCCAGCCCTCCCGCCGCTACGGTCGGCAGCAGCACCATGACGCCTTGAAAGGCAGAAGTCCGGACGGAAGGCGCCACCTGCCCCCCGCCGGATGAAACAGCCGGTGCCTCGGCGCAGCCGCACGCCCCCGCGACCAGCATCCCGACCAGAACCCGCCCAAGCCCCAGCCAACAACGCATACGACCCTCCTTCCGCCCACTCCGGACGTGCCCTCGATCGTGCGACGGGAACAGCGGGTCTTCCATCAGGACGTCACGGGGAACCTGCTAGGATGAGGCCATGGAGTGGCTCTGGATTGCCATGGGCGGGGCTGCCGGCGCTACGGCACGCGCCGCGCTGGGACAATGGGTCGACCGCTGGGCAGGACCCACCTTTCCGTGGCCGACCCTCGCCATCAACATCCTCGGCTGCCTCGCCATGGGTATGCTCGATGGCATCGTCGCCGCAAGGCCGGGCTCGGCCGCCTGGGCAAGGCCCCTCGTCGGCATCGGGCTGCTGGGCGGCTTCACGACCTTCTCGGCCTTCGGGCTCGAGACGGCCAGACTCATCCAGCGGCACACATCAGGCGAAGCGGCGACCTATATCGCCTTGAGCCTGATACTGGGCATCGGGGCTGTACCTCTGGGCCAGGAATTGGCACGCCGCCTGCCCGGGGGACTTCATCCACCGGGCGTGTCGGCCTCAGGACCGGAAGCCGCCAAGGCCGAGCACCCGCCGCAATAGCGCATCGCGCCAGGAGTCGGGCAGCACACGTAGCCAAGGCCCGAGCCGAGCATCCGGCCCCACGCGATACCGAGTCGCCGGATGCCGAGCCTTGAAGACCTGCCGCACCACGCGTGCGACGCGAGCGGCCGGTATGCCTCGGGCACCGAGCAATTCGGCACCTTGGGCCAGGCGATCGAGATCTGCGCCATACAAATCCCGGAGCGCCCCGGGCATGGCCACATGGCGCGACCGCGACTGCTCGAGCGACTTCTCCCAGATGGGCGTCGCAATGGCTCCGGGCTGGACACAGACCACACGGACGCCCTGCGGAGCCAACTCGAGCCGCAAGGCATCACTGAAGGCCTCGAGGGCCCACTTGGAGGCGGCATAGGCACCGAAGTAAGGCTGGGACAAATTGCCAGCCAACGAGCTGATGTGCACGACTCGGCCCCGTCCTTCGCGCAGCAGAGGCAGGAGAAGGCGGGTCAGCGCGACAGCCCCGAAGACATTGACGGCAAACTGCTGTTGAAGCAGGTCATCGTCCAACGCCTCCACAGGCTGGAATATCGCGATGCCCGCGTTATGGACAACGCCACCGAGTCCGCGTCCCACAAACTCGTATGCCAGCGCACATGCAACCCGCTCACGGTCCTCAGGCACGGCCACGTCAAGCAACAGGCCGGTGCAACGCGGATCGAGGGCCTCGAGGCGAAGGCGATCCTCCTCGCGGCGCACGGCAGCGAGCACCTCGAAGCCCGCGGCCAACAACTCGTTCACGATCGCGAGGCCGATACCGGTCGACGCACCCGTGACCAAGATAGGAGCAGTCATAGAACATTCCTTTCCCAAACATAAAGGCACCGTCCCCGTCATTGCGGGAACGGTGCCTTCGATTAATCCTGGCAGCGGGCTATTTTCGCGGGAAGTCACCCTCCAACTATCGTCGCTGCTGACGCGTTTCACGGCCGTGTTCGGGATGGGAACGGGTGGGACCACGTCGCCTTGCCACCAGAAAC
>Ga0194134_10000968_pt1 | contig 41508 bp, 38 predicted proteins | sample TA2KigOff0mmetaG_FD_148602 | JGI IMG/M metagenome (GOLD analysis project Ga0194134, IMG submission 148602) | Freshwater microbial communities from Lake Tanganyika, Tanzania - TA2015056 Kigoma Offshore 0m | ecosystem: Environmental > Aquatic > Freshwater > Lake | place: Tanzania: Lake Tanganyika... | reverse complement strand
GGTCGACTTGCAAGCCACCGAACTCCTGTCGCCAGCGGTAGTAGCTCTGCGTTGAGATCTGAGCCTGCTTACAAGCTTGTGGCAATGTCACGCCACTGGCCATTTGCACTTCAATCTGCCGCAGCAGCGAAATGATCCGCTCGGGTGAGGTCTTCTTCCTTGGCATGTCCTTCTCCTTGATGCCACCCAGGTGACGGCGGCCCACAAAGATGCCCTGGCGAGCCAACACGCGGCGAAGCATTCGGGCGCCCATGAAGGGGTGCTCCAGGTGCAGCTCGTCGATACGGCGCATCAGTGCCAGGTCAGCCTCGCTGGTGGGGCGGGGCCGTTAGTACACGGCGCCTCGGCTGATCTGAAGCAGCTTGGCCTGGCGCGCCACGCTCAGGCGGTGGTCACGGTCAATCACGCTGAAGCGCTCAGCAATCCCGCCTTGGTGAGCGCGCTTTCTAAAAAATCGTTCTCCAGCGCCAACTGGCCGATCTTGGCGTGCAGCGGTGCCAGGTTTACCGGTTCGGGCGCAGCGCCCGAGCCGAACACGCCCGCAGCCCCCTCGAGCAGCTGACGCTTCCAATCGTTGATCTGCGTGGGGTGTAGTTCAAATTCCTTGCACAACTCGGCCATGGTCTTATCCTCACGCAGCGCCGCCAGCGCCACCTTGGCCTTCAAGACAGGACTGTGAGATCGGCGGCTACGCCGCCCTGACGACTTCTTGTTCATCGCAAAACTCCCTTTCGCAGGTCCACTGGACCCGACAGTTTGCCCGGAGTCTGCTTTATCTCACCTGTTCAGATTTGCGGAGCCACTTCTAGTCTCGGGCTTCCAGGTCGGTGTGCTGTGTCCATCGGGCATGCCGTTTTGCGGGTACTTCTTGAAGACGATGCCATGTTTGACGGCAGTGCGCGCCAGCCAGTCGTAATTTGCGTCATTGAAACGATCGGCCGCAAAGTAGCTGTCGTTTTCAAAGTAAGCCCAGTAATTGTTCTTGAAGCGGCCGGCCGCATCGTCTAGAACGGCGCGCGAAAAGCCCCCGTTTTTCGTCTCGCAAAACGCACTCCAAACGCCGGCCAGATTGACCACAGCCAATACCAGATCCGGATTTCTGGCGGCGAAATAAGTCGACAAGAAGCCGCCGCGTGAGTGCCCCATGAGGATCAGCTTGTCCGTCGAGTAACGCTGGCGCACCTGCTCAACCACTTGCTGCATCTGTGGGTAGGCATCGGCGACTTCAGCGTCGAGACTGCGGCGGTCACACAAGCCCGACTCTTCGATGAAAACGCCCTACGACTTGCCCCGTCCTTTGCGCATGTAAGTGACCACGCGATGGCCCTCGCTGCTGAGCATCCTGCCGATGCCCAGGTACTTGATGGATTCGGCAACGGCCTCGCGCTTGCCACCAGTCGATCCGTGACTCATAAGAACCGTCTTGCCATTGGGGCGCTGCGGCTCATACAGATAGCCCTCAAGCTTGATCACCACGCCGGGCTTGGCTGAATCGCGATATTCAAAAAGAACCGGCTGTTCAGCCAAGGCACCACCGCACAGCCAGAAAAACAGCAGCGATACCCAGACGATTGATTTCATGATGTACCTCCTAGAAAAAAACATCCGCGGGATGCCCGCCTAAGGCGTGACCTCATAGACCTCAACACCCAAAACCCAAACCGAAATCCCTGGGCCCGTCGCCAGAGCCTCCTCAAAGCGGACGCCTAGCGCGCGCACACAAAGCGAAGCTCTGTGCTGGCCACCGTACCTGGGGCAATAAACTCCCACGACTCGCCCTGCAGATTGGAGCTCACCATTTCGCCCGTCACCATGGGACCTCGGAAGGAAGCAGTCTGAAGAATACGTCCGCGCTCGAGCCGGCAATCGACTTCGCGGAACATACGGGTGGACCTGGCTCCCGAACTCAGGGGAGTCTTGAAATTGAGCACCGTCCAAAACCTCCGCTCGTCACCCTCGCGCCTGATGGTACTGACATCAACATAAAACTCATCTCCCACGGACGAATTTGTCACCAGGGTCCAGTTGTTGGCGGCGGCCTGTCCGCTTGACTGAGAGGCCGGCCGGCGAGCTTCGCCGTTGAAGGTCAGTTCCGACAGGGCACAAAAATCTTGCTGCCGCTTTTCTTCGTGACTTCCTGACTTGTATTCGACCCGCACATCAAAGACACAACCCTGCGCGGCCGAGGGCTCCAGCGCGTAGCGGTCTCCGTTGGCGATGATGCGCTCACCCAGTACATCAGTTCCCCAGGTACTCGAATTCGTCGCCGACACAAAAACCCTAAAAATCGATTCGCCGGCGCGATTGATCAACCACAGAGCTGTGTTGCGGGCTGCTTCAGCTGAACCAGTTCTGGGGCTCTCCCGCCCGGCAGCGGCCTGGGCGCCCGAACACTCTACCCGATGGGTAAAGCTACGCAATATGTTGGCCAGTTGGATTGTCTCGAGTGCAGAGCCGCGCTCGGCGGGCCGGCTGACAACGGAGTTTTTTCTGAGAAAGTCGGTCAGGGCCTGTACCGAAACCGCAAAGTTCACATTTTGTGGAATGTCGCCGGTCGCTCGCGACACCGCCGCGGCGTTGAGTTTGGCCACTACGACACCGATGACCCCGCCCGAGGCATCAACCACAGCCCCGCCGCTGTTACCCGGCTGTACCGGCGTACTTATCTGTATCTGATGAACTGACTCGCGCAGGCCCCGAAGACCGCTGACAACCCCATTGGTGAAGTTACCGCCCTCGCTGAGCAAGCCTGACAGAGGAAAACCGAATACATAGGCGGCCTCGCCAAGCTGTACGCTCCCCGCACGACGGATTGGAGCCACTGGGCCGACCAGCCCGGTGACGCGCAGCAGCGCCAGATCCACCAAATCATCCGCATCGATCACCCGGGCGGGTCGACGCCCGTCTGGCGAAACGATCTCCACGCGCTGACAGTCAGCCACCACATGCTGATTGGTAATCAGCAGTCCCGGGGCAACCAGAAAACCTGTACCAGTCGACTGCGCTGCGTCAGGGGCGCGCCGACTTTCGGCTTCGAGTCGCTTTCTTCTTTCAGCTTCCAGCTGCGCTTCTAACTGTTGTCGCCTGGCCCGCTCTGATGCGGCCTCGGCAGCCAGTCGGTCCCGCTCGAGCTTGCCGGGATCGGACGGATTGGCGGCTGCCGCAGGCAGGGCCGTCGCAAACGGAAAGCGCCGCGTATCGAGGGCTAGAGACTGAACCAGGCTCCCCTCGGACCATTGTCCCGAACGACTGACCGAGCCGGCCGCACCGTACTCGATCCCTTGACCATGACGCCTGCCGTCGCGGAATTCACCCACATACCTTTCGCCACTGGGATAGAGATAAACGCCCCGGCCGTTTCGCTGCCCGTCACGAAATTCCCCGACATATCTGTCGCCGCTCGGGTAGGTGTAAACGCCTTGACCATTTCTCTGGCCGTCGCGGAACTCCCCCACATACCGCCCACCGCTCGAGAACCTGACCAGGCCTTGACCGTGGGGCTTGTCATTTTGGAATTCGCCCTCGTATTGACCGTTGGTGAACGACATCGAACCCGAACAGTTGTGCTTGGGGCCCACAGACGGACAGGGCGGCAGGGAGGACTGCGCGAACGCAGCCTGCGCAAGCATCGGAAGGACGAATCGGGCGATCGCTCTCACACACGCAGTGTACAGATCAGACCCCGTTAGCGCCACGAATTGCGCCCAGGGATTGGCATCGAGCCGCCCACACCGGCCTGTTATCTAGAACAAGGATGAATTCCAGAGAGAGCTCCGAGGTGATGCAAGAAACCAAGCGCTTTAGTCAGAAGATTGGCTGGCGCGTGGCCACCACCGCCAGGACGCCTGTACATTGCCAACAGTGTCGATGCCATGCCCTTTTTTCTGACCGGCGGTCAGTCCCAAGCGAGGCCCCCATGAAACAAACCAGCACCAGAGTTTTCAACTGCCTTATGACCGTCGCTTTGTTGGTTCCGGCCGTGAGCCAAGCGAACAACACCATCTTTGAATTGGTCAATCGCTCAGCCGAATCCATCTTTACGGTGAACATTTCCCCGACTGACGCGAGCGGGTGGGGGCCCGATTTGCTGGGCAAGGAGGTCATCATGCCGGGCAGCAAGAAAATCTTCAACCCGGGCGCCGCAAACGGTTGCATGTTCGATGTCCGGGTGGTCTACAAGAGCGAGCGCGAGGAAGAGCGACGCTCCGTGAATCTTTGCGAGACCGAGCAACTTGCTTTCAATGGCAGTGGGGCAACGAATGCATCGCGCCCCTCGGGCGGGGGCAGTGCAGCTCCAAGTCAAGCGGCGTTTTATGACGGGACTCAGCCCCTTCGGTGCGGCTCGACGGTCAACTGTCGCAGTCAGGCTGAAACTGTCCAAAGAATGCAGACCCGATGGGTCGCGTTTTCCCGCAGCACCCACTTCGGCTCGACCTGTCTGGAGGCCATTGGGCGTATGAGGTCGATGCATCCTGCAGCCTATGGCGATGGCAATCCCGGTTGGGTCCAGCCGCAGCTGGATGTTTGCAACCTCAGATAGGTCGCGGCCTGACCGGGCAGCGGGTCTGCAAACGAGCGCCTGCGCCAGAAACGAAGTTTCGCACGCCCCGGCTCACGGCGGCTGTTCGGCGGGTTGCCTCTGAACCTCGCGGCTGGCCAGCACCTTGTCGATGCGACGACCATCAAGATCGACGACCTCGAATCGCCAGCCGGCGCAGCTGATGTGTTCACCCGTTTGCAGGAGTCGGCCGCCGACGGCCAGCAGCAGGCCGGCCAGGGTGTTGTAGCGCCCCTTATCCTCCAGGGGCAAGACCCCGATAGCGAGCTGGGCCTTGAGTTCAGAAGCAGGCATGGCCCCATCGAGCAACCACGAGCCATCACCGCGCTGCACCGCCCAGGCATCGACCTGGGTCTCGGGTTTGAGCTCACCGGTAATGGCCTCCAGCAGATCCAGCGGCGTGAGCATGCCCTGCACCACGCCATATTCGTCAACCACCATCAGGATGCGCGAGGACTGCGCCCTAAAGCGCTCCAGCAGTTCCATGCCGGTCAGCGTCTCGGGGACGAAGACGGCCGGTAGCAGGCAGGCCTCCAAGCGTTCGTCGCGGCCAAGTTGTCCGAGCTCGAGCAAGCTGGCAACCTTGACCACACCCACCACATCATCAAGGCTGCCCCGACACACCGGATACCAGGAGTGTCCCGTCCCAGCGGCCTTCTCGATCGCTTGGGCCACGGTGTCGTTGACATCGAGCCATTCGATCTCCGAACGCGGCCGCATGATGGAGGTCAGGGCACGCTCATCGAGCAAAAACACATTGCGCACCATTTGGTGCTCCTGCTTCTCGATCACACCGGCGCTAACCCCCTCCTCCAGGCTGGCAACGATTTCCTCCTCGGTCACGGCGCGCCGGGCCGAAGTGTCAACCCGCATCAGCCGCAGGACCGACTGCGTGCTGAAGGACAGCAGGCGCACAAAGGGCCGGGCGGCCGAGGCCATCCAGAGCATGGGGCGGGCGGTCAGGCGGGCCACCGTCTCTGGATACAACTGGCCGATGCGCTTGGGCACCAGCTCGCCAAAAACAATGGTCACATAGGTGATCACCGTCACCACCAGGGCAGTGGCCGTGATGTTGGCGGCGGTCAGTGGCATGCCCAAGGACTGCATCCACAGCGAGAAGCCGGCGGCAAAAGCCGCCTCGCCAACGATGCCGTTTAGCATGCCGATCGATGTAATGCCCACTTGCACCGTCGAGAGAAACTGCGTCGGCCGGTCCATCAGGTCGAGAGCGGCTCGTGCACCGCCGTCCCCGTCCTCGGCCGCAGCGCTGAGCCTGGCCTTGCGGCTGGCGGCCATAGCCATCTCAGACATGGCAAAGGCCCCATTGAGCAGGGTGAGCAGGACGATCAGCAAAACTTCCATGAGGCCTTGGCGACAATACGGATATGGCACTGTACTTGATCGGCGACATACAGGGCTGCCTGCAGCCCTTGGAGCGGCTCTTGGAGGCGGTGGACTTCTCCCCCAGTCGCGACACCCTGTACCCCCTAGGCGATTTGGTCAACCGGGGGCCTGATTCCTTGGGCGTTCTGCGCCGCCTGGCTACCTTCGAGGGTGCTGCGCGCCCCCTTTTGGGCAACCATGACCTGCACCTTCTGGCTGTTTCAGCGGGCCTGCGCGCCCCACGAAGCGACGACACTCTGGCGGCCATCTTGCAAGCCGAGGACCGGCGGCGCCTGATCAGCTGGTTGCGCGAACAAGCCTTGGCCCGGCTTGAACACGGCTGGCTCATGGTGCATGCCGGGCTCTTGCCAACATGGACGCCACAGCAGGCCCTGGCCTTGGCCGGCGAGGTGCAGTCGATCCTGCGTGGCCCCCAATGGACCGACTTTCTGGCTCATATGTACGGCAACCAGCCCGACCAGTGGCGTGAAGATCTCGAGGGCTGGGACCGGCTGCGATTGGTGGTCAACGCGCTGACGCGGCTGCGCTTTTGCACCCCGGAAGGCGTGATGGAATTTAAAAGCACTGACCCGCCCGATCAGCCCCCGCCGGGGCACCTGCCCTGGTTCAGCGTGCCGGGCCGGCAAAGTGCTAACCAGGCGGTGGCCTTCGGGCACTGGTCCACCTTGTCGATCCGGCAGCCCCGGAGGCAGCCCGTCCGGCTGCAAAACACACTGGGACTCGATACCGGTTGTCTCTGGGGAGGGCCTTTGACCGCAGCCCGCCTGGGCGCTCGACCCGGCGACTATGAATTGATTGGCGTGAGCGGAGAAAAACAGGCCCATCCGAGCCGCTAGAGCGCTCTTCAGGACCTGGGCTGCCGGGGTGAGACAATTGAGGCTTATGCCTGAATCCTTCTCCCAACTGCAGCTTCACTCCCCCCTGTCCCGCGCTGTGGCCGAAATGGGCTACGAATCCATGACGCCCATCCAGGCTCAGGCCATTCCAGTGGTACTGCAGGGCCGCGATGTCATGGGCGCGGCCCAGACGGGTACAGGCAAGACGGCAGCTTTTTCCTTGCCACTGCTGCAGCGCCTGATGGTTCACGAGAACGCATCAACCTCACCGGCGCGGCACCCGGTGCGGGCCCTGGTGCTGTTGCCTACCCGCGAACTGGCCGATCAGGTGGCGCAGCAGATCAAGCTCTACGCCAAATACACGCAATTGCGCAGTGCCGTGGTCTTCGGCGGCATGGACATGAAACCGCAGACAGCCGAACTCAAGGCCGGCGTGGAAGTACTTATCGCCACCCCGGGACGCTTGCTCGACCATATCGAGGCCAAAACGGCGGTGCTTAACCAAGTGGAATATGTGGTGCTCGACGAAGCCGATCGCATGCTCGACATCGGCTTTCTGCCCGATCTGCAGCGCATCCTGAGCTACCTGCCCAAAAAACGCACCACCCTGCTGTTCTCGGCCACCTTCTCCCCCGAAATCAAGCGCCTGGCTGCCAGCTACCTGCAGAATCCGGTAACGATCGAAGTGGCCCGGTCGAACGCCACTGCCTCGACGGTGGAGCAACACTTCTACAGTGTTCAGGTCGATGACAAGCGGACCGCTTTGAAGCAGCTGATCCGCCAGCGCGAGATTTCGCAGGCCTTCGTGTTCGTCAACAGCAAGCTGGGCTGCGCGCGACTGGCGCGATCCCTGGACCGGGACGGCTTGAAAACCGCTGCCCTACACGGCGACAAAAGCCAGGACGAGCGGCTCAAGGCGCTCGATGCCTTCAAGCGCGGGGAAGTCGATCTGCTGGTCTGCACCGATGTGGCCGCACGCGGCTTGGACATCAAGGATGTACCGGCGGTGTTCAATTTCGATGTGCCTTTCAACGCCGAGGACTATGTGCACCGCATTGGTCGCACCGGCCGCGCCGGCGCCTCGGGCTTGGCCATCAGCTTCGTGGCTTCTGGTGACAACCGCCTGGTGGACGACATCGAAAAACTCATCCGCAACAAGATCGAGGTGGAGCCCCTGGACATCGAAAGCGATCGTGGCGTGCGGCGCGAACGCATGAATGATGGCAGCCGCCTGTACCGCGATGAAGAAGGCCGCCCCCCGCGCAGCGAAAAGGGAGAGGCGCCGGAACGAGTCCGGTCCTCACGGCCAATGCCAAAGCCCGTCGATCCGTTTTTTGAACGCCCTTACGAAGAGCCCCATCCCGACCCGTCCCAACAGCCTGCCTGGGAGAATCCGAACCGCGTACCCTCGCGGGTGTCGGCCAATATCAAGACCAAGCGCAAGGTCGCTGCTCTTTTCAAATCCACCGACTAAGTCTTGCGGCTTTAGCCTGAGCTGCCGCTGCAGTACGCCACTGACCTCGCTCGCGCTCGAGGCCTTATCGGGGCACCGTCTGCCGGGCCGCCGGCTTGACAGCTTGCCTTGAAGCTGGCGGATCGGCCGAAACGGGCCGCACCGTCTGCCGGGCCGCCGGCTTGACAGCTTGCCTTGAAGCTGGCGGATCGGCCGAAACGGGCCGCACCGCCGACCGAGCCGGCTCGGGCAGGGCCGACAACTGGCCCTCGGTGAGCGTGTCGAGCTGGAAGCGGCCGCTCTTGTCCCACAACCACACCTCGGTGTAGTTGACGCCCCCCATCCGCACGGGGGCAGGGAAAGGCGAAGCCGCTCGCACCATCCGCTCTATTTCAGCCACCACCTCGGGGGCATGCTTGGGCTCGCGCATCCACTCTATGCGCCGCACCTCGCCGCGGCCGTCAATGGCCACATTGAGCACGCCCACGGCATACAGGAGCGGCGGCATTTTGCCCTTGAAAATTCGATCCGGGTGGCGGTCGTAAAGATGCCGCGCACCGTACTGCCGGTAAGCCATGGGCGTGTTGGCGCTGGCCACACGGCCCACAGGTTCGGGGACGGCTGCAGGCGCGGGAGGAGGCACCACCACCACCGGAGGCGGCGTCGGTACCGACAACACCGGCGCAGGTGGTGGCGCGGGCGGTGGCACGGGGGTGGGCACGGGCGCCGGCGCGGGCACAACCACGGGGGCAGGTGCCGGGGCTGGCATGACGACCACCGGCACGGGCCGCTGCACGGGGGTGGTACAGGCAGCCAGCATCACGAGCGAGAGGACAAGACCAGAAAGAGCGAGGACTCGAACCGGACACTCATGGGGCTGGGTCATCAACGGCTTGATCTTCATCAAAACTCCCAAAGTTCGGCTACCCTTGCCTTATTCAGATTTTGGTTTGTGCCACTTTGAAGCACCGACCGCTGCAGCCTCATTGTCCACGGATTGAAACGGGGTCGACAAGGCCCTAAAACACCCTGTCCATGCTGGCCCTTACCGATCTTTCAGAACAGTTGCTTTCTCGCTTGTCAGCGCAGTCGGGCGTGCTGGTGACCGTGGCCCGCACCCAGGGCTCGGTACCCCGGGAACGCGGCACCTGGATGGCCGTGTTCGACCTGGGCCTGATCGGCACCATCGGCGGCGGGCACCTGGAGGCGCAGGCCATCGCCCATGCGCAAAACCTTCTGAAAAACCCAGCTCTGGCGACCAGCACACAGGTGCATGCCCTCGGGCCCTCCTTGGGCCAATGCTGCGGCGGACGGGTGGAACTGTCCTTCGAGCGCGTGGGGCCCGATCAGGTGCAGGCACTGCGCGAGAGCCTGCGGGAAGAGCTGACACACCTGGGGCTGTTTGGCGGCGGCCATGTGGGACAGGCCATCGTGCAGTTGATGCTCACCTTGCCGTATGCCATCACCTGGATCGACAGCCGCGATCAGGTGTTCCCGTCCTTGCTGCCCTCGCGAGTACGCTGCGAACATTCGCAGCCGGTTGAAGCGGCAGTCCATGACCTACCGCCGGGCTCACAGGTGCTGATCATGAGTTTCAGCCATGCGGAGGATCTCGATATCGTCAGTCAATGCCTGCTGCGTCAGCGGCGCAGTGCTGATCTTCCCTTTGTGGGCCTGATCGGCAGCGCCACCAAGTGGGCGGTGTTTCAGCGTCGCCTGCTCGCGCGCGGCTTCAGCCAGGCCGAACTGGGCCAGATCACCAGCCCGATCGGCTTGCCGGGTATCCAGGGCAAGGCGCCTTCGGTCATCGCCCTGGCGGTTGCGGCCCAGCTGATGATGCGTGGTCTGCGCTCCGACCTTGTGAACACCGCGCAACTGGACGGCGCCGCTTGATCTAGCTACACTGCCGGCGCCGCAGCGGAGCCCGCCGCACTCGAAAAAGTGCCGGCGTTGCTGTCGCGGTCCCCGGCCCTTCACAGCGCCCGCAGTGGTGGGGGGCCCTCAATGGCAGCGCCCGGATCGCGGACTGCCTGCCCGAGGACCGCTATGGAAAGTTATTTGCTCGATTGGGTCAATCTGCTGCTGCGATGGGTGCATGTCATCACCGCCATCGCCTGGGTGGGATCCTCCTTCTACTTTGTCTTTCTGGACTCGTCGCTGACCGCGCCGGAGAGTGAGCAACTGCGCCGGGACGGTGCCACCGGCGAACTGTGGGCGGTGCACGGAGGCGGCTTCTACCACCCGGTCAAATATGCAGTGCAGCCCCCTCAACTGCCCCGGCATCTGCACTGGTTTTACTGGGAGAGCTACAGCACCTGGCTCTCGGGCATTGCCCTGTTTGCAATGTCCTACTTATGGCAGGCGGGTACCTACCTGATTGACAAGTCCAAAATGGACTGGTCGCAAGGCGCTGCGGTCGCGGTGGCCCTGTCCTTTCTGGTGGTGTTCTGGCTGCTTTATGACCTGATCTGCCGCGTCCTGGGTCCGCGCAGGAATGGCGAAGCCTGGATCGGCCTGGCGGTGCTGGTGCTGATCAGCGCAGCCTCCTGGCTGGCCTGCCAGTGGTTTGCCGGCCGGGCGGCCTTCTTGCTGGTGGGCGGCATGATCGCTACGGCCATGAGCGCTAATGTCTTTTTCTGGATCATCCCCGGCCAGCGCACCGTGGTGGCCGACATCAAGGCGGGCCGGCCGGTGGACCCGATCCACGGCATCCGCGGCAAGCAGCGCAGCGTGCACAACACCTACTTCACGCTGCCGGTGCTGTTTGCCATGCTCAGCAACCACTACAGCTTCACCTGGAACCACCCGCAGAACTGGCTGGTGCTGATCCTGATGATGTTTGCCGGCGCCGCCATCCGCCAGTTCTTCGTGCTGCGCCACGGCTACAAGCTCGGGCGCAACAAGCACCCGCTGCCGTACGCCCTGGTGGGCGTCGCGGTACTCATCGGCGTGATCGCCTGGCTCAAGCCCGCGCCACAGGCTGGCGCGACCATGCCCGCCAGCGCCACGCCCGTGAGCTTTGCCCAGGTGCAGCCGGTGCTGGCCCAGCGCTGCGTGATGTGCCATGGCGAACAGGTGCAGATGAAAAATGTGCGCGTGGACACGCCCGAGGCAGCAGCCCGCAACGCCCAGGCCATCTACCAGCAGGTGGTGGTGACCAAGCTCATGCCCATGAACAACTCCACCGGCATCACCGATGAAGAGCGCGCCCTCATCGGTCAGTGGTTTTTAGCGGGGGCTAGGGTGGAGTAGAGACCGCAAGATGTGCTCTGGCGTGGCCGGTGCCTCCAGGTTGACGCACTGCCCAGGCGGCAGGGTGCTGGCCACGGCATCGCGCAGGGCCTCGAAGACACTGATGGCCAACATGAAGGGCGGCTCGCCTACCGCCTTGGAACCGTGCACATTGTCCTCGGGGTTCGGCTCGGGCCAGAAATCGACCTCCATGTGCGCCGGGATATCCCCGATGGATGGGATCTTGTAGGTACTCGGCGCATGGGTACGCAGCCGACCCGCCTCGTCCCAAACCAGCTGTTCGCAGGTCAGCCAGCCCATGCCCTGTACAAATCCGCCTTCAATCTGACCGCGGTCGATGGCCGGGTTGATGCTGTGGCCAACATCATGCAGGATGTCCACCCTCAACACACGACTCTCACCCGTCAGGGTATCAATGGCCACCTCGGTGCAAGCGGCGCCATAGGCAAAGTAGTAGAAGGGTCGACCGGTCAAGGTGGTCTTGTCGTAATGGATCTTGGGCGTTCGGTAAAAGCCATCACTCCAGAGCTGGATGCGATTGGCGTAAGCCATGCGCACGACCTCGACGAAATCGCGAGTCCCGTTGGGGGACAGCACACGCCCGCCTGCAAACTGCACGGCGCCGGCACCGCAACCATCGAGGCCGGCCACGAACTGAGCCAGACTGGATCGCACCTGTGCGGCAGCGTACTGCGCCGCGCGGGCATTGAGGTCGGTGCCGGCCGAGGCAGCCGTGGCTGAGGCATTGGGTACCTTGCCGGTGTCGCTGGCCGTCACCAGCACTTGCGCCAAGGGCACGCCCAGTTCGTCAGCCACCACCTGCGCCACCTTGGTGTGCAGGCCCTGACCCATCTCGGTACCGCCGTGATTGACCTGCACGCTGCCATCGGTGTACACATGCACGAGCGCACCGGCCTGGTTGAACAAGGTCGCGGTAAAGGAAATGCCGAACTTGACTGGCGTGAGGGCCAGTCCGCGCTTGATGACGGGGCTGCCGGCATTAAAGATGGCCAGTTGCTCGCGACGCGCCTCGTAGCGACAGTTGCGGGCCAGTGTGCTTACCAAAGGATCGAGGATGTTGTCCTCCACCTTCATCTGATAGTGGGTCACATCGCGGCTGCCGAGGCCGTAGAAATTACGCCGCCTGACCTGCAGAGGATCGAGACCAAGGCGGCGGGCGATATCGCCCAGGATGGCCTCAATCACGATCATGCCCTGGGGCCCCCCGAAACCGCGGAAAGCAGTTTGGCTTTGCAGATTTGTCTTGCAGCGGTGCGAGACGATCTCGACATCCGAGAGGAAGTAGGCGTTGTCGGCGTGAAAGATGGCGCGATCGGCCACGGGCCCGCTCAAATCGGCCGAAAAGCCGCAGTTGACCAGCATCCTCAACTTGAGCGCGGTGATCAGGCCGCTGACATCGAAACCGACGGTGTAGTCGTACTCAAAGGGATGACGCTTGCCGGTGATCATGAAATCGTCATCGCGATCGAGCCGCAATTTGACCGGGCAGCCAAACTTGCGCGCTGCCAGGCAGGCCCAAACCGCCATGTGGCCGGCCTGCGTCTCCTTACCGCCAAAGCCACCGCCCATCCGGCGGCACTGTACGGTCACGCGGTGGTTGGCGATGCCCAGAGCGTGGGCGATCCAGTGCTGCACCTCCCCAGGATGCTGGGTGCTCGAATGCACCAGCCACTGGTCCTGCTCCTGAGGCATCGCGTACGCCACCTGACCTTCCAGGTAGAAGTGCTCCTGCCCGCCAACGCTCAAGTTGCCCTCGAGCTGGAGGGCTGAGCGGGCCAGCGCCGCTTCAGGCTCCCCACGCCGCACCGTCACCGTCGGCAACACCTGGCTGTCCGAAGCCAGCGCCTGGCGGACCGTCAAGATGGCCGGCAGGGCTTCGATGTCGAGCCGGACCTGCCGCGCAGCTCTCCGTGCCTGCATGACATCCTGGGCGACCACCAAGGCCACCACCTGCCCCACATGCTCGACCTTATCGCGGGCCAGCACCGGTTCGTCGTGGACGAAGGTGGCCAGCAGCCTGTCGCCCGGGATGTCCTCGGCCGAAACCAGACCCACAACGCCGGGCAGCGCCAGAGCGGCACTGGCATCGATACCGCGCAAGAGGCCGTGGGCCACCGGCGACATGACCGGTGCCGCATACAGGGTGCCCTTGAGCTCGGGCAGATCGTCGACATAAGGAGCCTGGCCCTGCACCTGGCTGCGAGCACTTTCGTGTGGATGCGAAGCACCGGCCGCAGCGGCGGGCAGCTGCACCGCGATGGGATCAGAAGGCGCGTTCATGCAAACTCCCCGCTGCCGATAGATTCCAGGTTGAGGCCCTCGTGTCCCTGGGTCTGCAACCACAGACGCTGCAGCAAGTGGCCAAGCACCTGCCGGCGGTAATCGGCCGAGGCCCGCATGTCGGAGATGGGCGCAAACTCCCCGCGCAGCACCTGCGCGGCGCGCTCGACCGTGTCTGCGTTCCAGGGTTGGCCCTGCAAGGCCGCCTCGGTCAGCCGAGCCCGCGCCGGGGTAGCAGCCACGCCCCCCGCACCAATGGAAACCTCGGCGACATGGCCCGCTTGCAAGCGCAGCTTGATCACCAGGCAGAGGGCCGAAATGTCATCTTCGTAACGCTTGGAAATCTTGTAAGCCCGCAACCACTGGTCGGGCTCGGCCGATGGCAAGGGGATATCAATGTAGGCCACCACCTCGTCTGCAGCCAGCCGACTTTGGCGGTAGCCGGTGTAGAACTCTTCCAGGGGCAGACTACGCTGCCCCCTGAGGCTGGCCAGCACCACCTGCGCCCGCAGCGCGATCAGCAGGGGCATGGAATCACCGATAGGCGATCCGTTGGCCACATTACCACCGAGCGTGCCCGAATTGCGCACCGGCAGACCCGCAAAGCGCGCGGCAAATACATCGAGCTCGGGCCAGAGAAGACGCAGGGTTCTGAAGGCCGACTCGAGACAGACAGCCGCGCCCACGCGCAAGCGGCCCTGGGAGGACTCGATGTGTCCGAGTTCGGCCACCCGTGTCAGGTCAATGATCTGATCGAACTGCTGGTGCTGTTTGGTCACCCATAGCCCCACATCGGTACAACCCGCCACGATCTGCGCCTGCGGATGCGCAGCACGCAAGCGCAGAAAATCATCCAGGCGCAGCGGCTGAAGATAAGCCCCACCTTCATCGATCGGCTCTATCGCCGCCAAAGCCCTGAGCACCGCCTGCCGATCGAGCCGAGTCGCCGGCAAGTCCATCATGCGCTGAGCAGCATCGATAAGCGGCCGGTAACCCGTACAACGGCACAAATTGCCCGACAGCGCCCGCTGCACCGCCTCGCGGCTCACAGGCACCCGGCCCTGATCCTCATACAGCGCAAAGAGGCTCATCACGAACCCGGGGGTGCAAAAACCGCACTGACTCGCATGGCAGTCCACCAAGGCCTGCTGCACCGGGTGCAAACCGCCCGGGCTCAGGCCCAGCGCAGGATCGCCGCTGAGATCCTCGGCCGTCCAAACCGCCAGACCATCTACGGAGTGAGCCAATCGAATGCAACTGTTAATTGCACGCAATTGCAAATCCTGACCCACCCGTTCACCAATGACAACAGTGCAGGCGCCGCAGTCGCCCTCACCGCAACCTTCCTTAACGCCGGTGCATGCCAGGTCTTCCCTGAGCACCTCCAAAAGTGTGCGCTCTGGTGGTACATTGTCCAGCGCAAGCAATTGGCCGCGGCGCACGAAGCGCAGCGGACGGGTCGTTCGGGTGTCGTTCATAGCGCCAAGAAAAGCCTCTGGGATAGCCTGATCATAAAGTCACTTTAATCCAGCCTAAGCGGTGCGGCCCCGGGGCTGCAACAAGATTTCATGGACGCAATGACACAACAGACCGCCGGGCTTACGCCGCCGCGCCTGGAACTGCAAGGCATCACCAAGCGCTACCCGTCCGTGGTGGCCAATGATCAAGTCTGTCTGGAGGTCCTGCCCGGACAGGCGCATGCGGTACTGGGTGAAAACGGCGCGGGCAAGTCGACGCTGATGAAGATCATCTACGGCACGGTCGCGCCGGACCAAGGGCAAGTCCGGTTCAACGGCCAGGCGGTGCAAATCCGCAATCCGCATCAGGCCCGGGCGCTGGGCATCAGCATGGTATTCCAACATTTCAGCCTTTTCGACACGCTGACAGTGGCCGAAAATGTCTGGCTCGGTCTGGATAAATCGCTCTCTCTGGACGAAGTCAGGCGGCGCATCGAGGCCAAGGCTGGCCAGTACGGCCTGGACATCGCCCCGGACCGGCCGGTGCACACTTTGGGTGTCGGCGAGATGCAGCGGGTGGAGATCATCCGTGCCCTGCTGACCGACCCTCAGTTGCTGATCCTGGACGAGCCGACCTCGGTCCTCACTCCGCAGGCGGTGGAGCGGCTGTTTGCGGTTCTGAGGCAACTCGTCAGCCAGGGCTGCAGCCTGCTCTACATCAGCCACAAGCTGCACGAGATACGCGCCCTGTGCTCGGCCTGCACCGTGCTGCGCGGTGGACGGGTCACCGGCGTCTGCGACCCGCGCGAAGAATCGAATGCCTCGCTCAGCCGGATGATGATCGGAGCAGAGCCACCCGCCTTGACCATCAAGCCGCGGCAGGCCGGGCCGGTGGTGCTGGCGGTGGACGCGCTGAGCCTGCCCAAGTCCGAACCCTTCGGCGTAGACCTGGAACACATCGCGCTCGAGGTACGCAGCGGCGAGGTACTGGGCATCGCCGGCGTATCGGGCAATGGCCAGCGCGAGCTGATGTGGGCACTCTCAGGCGAAGACACCCGTTCGCCGGCCAAGGGGCGCCTGCGCTTGCAGGGCCAGGACATCAACGGCCTGGGCCCCACGGGACGGCGGCGCCTGGGACTTCAGTTTGTGCCCGAGGAAAGGCTGGGGCGCGGAGCCGTACCCTCGATGAGCCTGGCGCACAACCTGCTCCTGACCCGTAGCGAGTCGCTGGGCCCCGGCGGCTGGATACGCACCGGCGCCCTGGCCTCGCAAGCACGCGGCCTGATCGAACGCTTTCGGGTCAAGGCTGGAGGACCGCACGCACCGGCCCAGTCACTGTCTGGGGGCAACCTGCAGAAATTCATTGTGGGACGGGAAATCGAAGCAGAGCCCAAACTGCTCATCGTGTCCCAACCGACCTGGGGCGTGGATGTGGGGGCGGCGGCACAGATCCGCGGCGAGATCCTGGCCTTGCGTGAGCGCGGCTGCGCGGTGCTGGTCGTTAGCGAAGAGCTCGACGAATTATTCGAGATCTGCGATCGTCTGCATGTCATGGCCAAGGGTCGCCTCTCGCCCTCCATCGACCGGGCTCAGGCCACGGTAGAGCAGATTGGCGAATGGATGAGCGGGCTGTGGCCCGATGCCGCCATGCGGGAGGTCGCCCATGATCAGGCTTGAACCACGGCCGCAATCCTCGGCCCTGTGGACCTACGCCTCGCCCATGCTGGCGATCGTAATCACCATTGCCCTGGGGATCCTGATCTTCATGGCTCTCGACAAGGACCCGGCGCGAGCCCTCCAGATGTTCTTCTGGGAGCCGCTCAAGTCCAAATATGCCGTCGGCGAGATCATGATCAAGGCCACGCCGCTTCTGCTCATCGCGCTGGGACTTTCGGTGTGCTTTCGCTCCAATGTCTGGAACATCGGCGCCGAGGGGCAATTCGTCATCGGGGCAGTGTGTGCGGGCAGCGTGGCGCTGATGGCCGACAAATCCACCGGCCTGTGGATCGTACCGGCCTTGATGCTCGCCGGGGTCCTCGGCGGCATGTTCTGGGCGGGCATCACCGCACTGCTGCGCGACCGCTTTAATGCCAACGAAATTCTGGTCAGCCTGATGCTGGTGTATGTGGCCACGATGGTGCTGAGTTTTTTGGTCCACGGTCCTTTGAAAGACCCGGGCGGTTTTAACTTCCCCCAGAGCAAAACCTTTGAAGCCATCACGCGCATCCCCAGACTGATGAGTGGTTCGCGGGCCAACATTGGTGTGCCAATCGCATTGATCTGCGCCGTTCTGCTTTGGATTTATCTGTTCCGCACGCGGGCCGGTTTTGCCCAGCAGGTCGGCGGGTTGGCGCCAGCGGCGGCCCGCTACGCCGGCTTCTCGTCGCGCCGCGCCCTGTGGGTGGCCTTGCTGATCTCCGGCGGCGCTGCCGGTCTGGCCGGTGCGCTGGAGGTGGCCGGGCCGATAGGACAGCTCACCCCCTATGTACCGGCCGGCTACGGCTTTGCCGCCATCATCGTGGCCTTTGTCGGTCGCCTGCACCCGGTGGGGATGGTGCTGTCGGCTGTCCTCATGAGCATGTTCTACATCGGCGGCGAGTTGGCGCAATCGCGCATGGGGCTGCCACGCTCGATCACCGGCGTGTTCCAGGGCTTGCTGCTGTTTTGCCTGCTGGCCTGTGACACCCTGGTCACCTACCGACTGCGCTGGATACGGAAAGGGGCTGGCTGATGGAAACCTACGCGCTGCTGCTGGCAGCTACGCTCAATGCCGGCACCGTGTTGGCGCTGGCGGGCTTGGGCCTGCTGATCAATGAGAAGTCCGGCGTGGTCAATCTGGGGGCCGAAGGCATGATGCTGTGTGCAGCCATCGCCGGATTCGCCGCCGTGGTCTACACCGGCAGCGACCTGTTTGGCTTTTTGGCCGGCATGGGTGCCGGTATGCTGATGGCTGCCCTTTTTGGCGTTCTGGTGATCTGGCTGGGCACCAACCAGTACGCCACAGGGCTGGCGCTGAGCTTGTTCGGACTGGGCTTTTCGGCCTTCCTGGGCGTCCCCTACACCCAGGAGAAGCTGCCCGAGCGCATCGGCTACAGCTGGCCGATTCTTGGCGACATCCCCTGGATCGGACCGGCCCTCTTCCAGCACCATCCGGTGGTCTACCTGGCGATCGCGGTGGCCTTCGCGCTGATTTGGTTCCTGGACAAAAGCCGCACCGGTCTGGTGCTGCGTGCGGTGGGCGAGTCCCCCCAATCGGCGCACGCCCTGGGTTATCCGGTGCGCAGCATCCGCCTGCTGGCCGTGCTGGCCGGAGGCGCCCTCTGCGGCCTGGCTGGCGCCTACCTATCGGTGATCTACACGCCGCTTTGGGTCGAGGGGATGGTGGCTGGGCGCGGCTGGATTGCCCTGGCCCTGACCACCTTCGCGACCTGGCGACCGGCCCGGGTGCTGCTGGGCGCCTACCTGTTCGGCGGCCTGACCATGCTGCAGTTCCATCTGCAAAGTTCAGGGGTGCAGGTACCCAGCGAATTTCTTACCGCCCTGCCCTACCTGGCCACCATCGTGGTACTGGTGCTGATTTCGCGCAACCCTACTTGGATACGGGTCAACATGCCTGCCTCTCTGGGCAAGCCCTTTCATCCCGGTTAATAATCGCGCTTTTCCCCTCCCCACCGAACCTTAAACAAAAGGAATTTCCATGACACTGTTGTCCAAGCGCTCCGTCCTGAAACTGGCGGCCCTGACCACCGTGGCGGCCACGGCCCTGGTCGGCTGCGGTAAGAAAGAGGAGCCCAAGGCCGCTGCCCCGGCTGCCACCGCGAAGACCGAACCGCTGAAGGCGGCTTGGATCTATGTGGGTCCTGTGGGTGATGCCGGCTGGTCCTTTGCCCACGACCAAGGTCGCAAAGCCGTGGAGGCCAAGTTCGGCGATGCGGTGAAGACCAGCTTCGTCGAGAAGGTACCCGAGGGAGCGGATGCCGAGCGCGTGATCCGCGATCTGGCCCAGCAAGGCAACAAGATCATCTTCGCCACCTCCTTCGGTTACATGGAAGCCATGCTCAAAGTGGCGGCCGACTTCCCCGATGTGAAGTTCGAGCATGCCACCGGCTATAAGACCGCGCCCAATATGCGCATCTATGACGCCAGCTTCTACCAGGACACCTACATGGCGGGCGTGATCGCCGGCAAGATGACCAAAACCAATGTGCTGGGCTTCGTCGGTTCCTTCCCGATCGCCGAGGTGCTGCGCAACATCAACGCCTTCACGCTGGGCGCGCAGAGCGTCAACCCGAAGATCAAGACCAAGGTGGTCTGGGTCAACACCTGGTATGACCCGGGCAAGGAGAGCGAGGCCGCTCAGAGCCTGATCAATCAAAAGGCCGATGTGCTGCTGCAAAACACCGACTCCACCGCCGTGCTGCAGACCGCCGAGAAGAACGGCAAGTATGCCTTCGGCTGGGACAGCGACATGAGCAGCTTCGGTCCCAAGGCCCACCTGGGCTCGGCCATCGTGAACTGGGCCCCTTACTACATCAAGGCCATCGAGGAAGTCAAAGCCGGCACCTGGAAGACTGAGCGCACCGTCTGGGGCGTCAAGGAAGGCCTCAACGATCTGATCAAGATCAATGATGTAGTGCCTGCCGATGCCAAGAAGCGCGTCGATGAAATCAAGGCCGGTCTCAAAGACGGCAGCTTCAGCGTCTTCACCGGCCCGGTGGTCGACAACACCGGCAAGGAGCGCCTGGCCAAAGACCAGAAAGCCGACCAGGCCTGGCTGGACAAGGTGGACTTCTTCGTCAAGGGCGTCGAAGGCAAAGTGCCGGCTGGCAAGTAAAGCGTCCCGCCCACTCAAAAAGCTGCCTGCGGGCAGCTTTTTTCTTGGGTTTGTGGCCCCAGCGCAAGAGGGCTGCGTCTGGCACGCAATGAGCCCAGACTCGGCTTTTTTTCGGCGATGATTCAGCCCATGATCGAAAAATCACTCTGGCACCCTGTGGCCGACGAGCGGACCCTCGGCTCGTCCCCGATGGCCGTGAGCGTGCTTGAGCATCCACTGGTGCTCTGGCGCGACAGCAGCGGTTCGGTCCACGCGTGGACAGACCGGTGCCCGCATCGCGGGGCCCGTTTGTCCATGGGGCAGATCGCGCAGGACCGCCTGCAATGCCCCTACCATGGCTGGCAATTCGATACGCGAGGCCAGTGCCGGCTCATACCAGCCTCCGCGGAACTCAAACCGCCAGCGGGATACTGCGCCAGCGACCACCCGGTGGCCGTGCAACACGGATTGATCTGGGTACAACTGCAAGCGCAGGCTGAGGCAGAAGTGCCCCCTTTTGCGGACGAAAGCAGCGGCCTGCGCCTGCTCAACTGCGGCCCCTATGATGTGGCCTCAAGCGCACCGCGGGTGGTCGAGAACTTTCTGGATATGGCCCACTTCAGTTTCGTGCATGAAGGCTGGCTCGGCGCACTCGAGCATCCGGAAATCGAGCCCTATGAGGTGCAGGAAACACCCCGGGGCCTACTGGCCACCGGCTGCAAGGCCTGGCAGCCCCGTTCGAATCTACACTCCACCGCCGCCGCTCAGGTGGAGTACACCTACGAGGTCACCGGACCTTACAGCGCCTTTCTCAGCAAGTTGCCGGAGGCGGGCAGCACCCGTTTGACCGATTGGCGCGAAGCTATCGGCCTGTTCGTCTGTCCGCTCACTGCCGAGAGCTGCAGGGTCTGGTTTCGCCTGGCCATGGCCGATCATGAAAGCAGCGACGAGGCGCTGGCCTCGTTTCAGCACACCATCTTCTGCCAGGATCAGCCGGTTCTGGAATCGCAGCAGCCCAAGCGCCTGCCCCTCGACCCACGCAGCGAGTTACACACCAGCGCGGACCGACTCTCGAGTGCCTACCGCCGTTATCTGCGTCGGCTCAACATCACCTTTGGAGTCTGTTGATGAATCTGCCGCCGATCGACCTGCGAAGCTTGCCCCAAGTGCTGCGCGCCATGCCAAAGGCTGAGCTTCACATACATATCGAGGGATCGCTTGAGCCAGAGATGATCTTCGCACTGGCCCGTCGCAACAAGGTCAATTTGCCTTACTCCAGCGTGGAGGCTCTGCGACAAGCCTATGCCTTCACCGACCTGCAAAGCTTTCTCGATATCTACTACGCCGGCGCCAGCGTCTTGCTCAAGGAACAGGATTTCTATGACATGGCTTGGGCTTACTTCGAAAAGGCCGCGCGCGATTCAGTCATTCATGCCGAACTCTTCTTCGATCCGCAGACTCACACCAGCCGCGGCGTAGAGATGGGGACAGTGATCCAGGGCCTCGCGCGCGCGTGCCGGGACGCAAGATCGCAACTGGGCCTGAGCGCCAGCCTGATCCTGTGCTTTTTGCGGCATTTGAGCGAGGACGAGGCCTTCGCCACCCTCGAACAAGCCCTGCCCTGGCGCGAACATTTCATCGGCGTGGGACTCGACTCCAGCGAGGTGGGCCATCCACCGGAAAAGTTTGCGCGTATCTTCAAGCGCTGTGGTGACCTGGGCCTGCGGCGCGTGGCCCATGCCGGCGAGGAAGGCCCCCCGGCCTACATCCACGCCGCCCTGGACCTGCTTGGAGCCGAGCGCATCGACCACGGGGTCCAAGCCACCCGGGACCGCGCCCTGATGCAGCGCCTGGCCGACCGGCGTGTGCCGCTGACAGTTTGCCCGCTGTCGAATATCAAGCTGTGCGTGTACCCACACTTGGAGCAGCACAGTCTGGGGCAACTGCTCGATGCAGGGATTGTGGCCACCATCAATTCCGACGACCCTGCGTATTTCGGCGGCTACATCAACGACAATTTTGTGCAGACCTTCGGAGCACTCAAGCTGCAGGCAAGCCAGGCCTACACGCTGGCGCGCAACAGCTTCGAAGCGAGCTTCATTGAAACATCGGTCCGGTCGAACCTGATTGCCCGACTGGACCAGTTCTTCGAGGAACTGCGCAATTGAGCCCGCGCAGTGCGCAGGATCGGCAAGCCCTGCGCATCGCCCTGACCGGCCTGATCAGTCTGGCTGTGGCCATGGGCCTGGGGCGTTTTGCCTTTACCCCTATCCTGCCGATGATGCTCCGCGATGGCTGGGTCGATCTCAACCAGGCCAGTTGGCTGGCCAGCAGCAACTACCTGGGGTATCTGATGGGCGCCCTGGCCTGCGCCTTGCAGCCCTGGTTATGGGCTCGGCTCGGGCTGCGCGCCGATCCGGCCCTGGCCACCCTGGTACGCATCGGCCTGGTTGGCACGACTGTGCTCACCCTGGCGATGGTCATGCCGGTGCCCTGGGCCTGGCTGCGCTGGGGGGCGGGCTTGGCCAGCGCCTCGGTGTTCGTGTATGCCTCGGGGTGGTGCCTGTCTCAACTCAACCGACTCGGGCGGCCCCATTGGGGCGGCCTGATCTACGCCGGTCCGGGTGCGGGGATCGTCATCAGCGGGTTGGCTGTCACGCCAATGATTGCTCAGGACTGGCCTGCCACCTGGGCCTGGTTGAGCATGGCAGCCTTGGCACTGGTGGGTACGGGCCTGGCTTGGCCCAGCTTGATGGGTCACCAAGCGAATCTGGAGCGCCTGGTGCCGGTCGATGCAGGCGCCGGCCCCGCGGCCCAGGGACCGAGCCGCTGGCTGGAGTTGACCCTGACTACCCTGGGTTACGGTCTGGCCGGCTTCGGCTACATCATTAGCGCCACCTTCCTGCCGGTTATCGCGCGTCAGTCACTGCCCGAGTCGGTTTGGCTGGATCTGTTTTGGCCCCTGTTTGGCATCGGCGTTGTTGTCGGGGCCTTGCTGTCGACGCGGCTGGCGGCCTCGCACGATAAGCGACTGCTGCTGTGCGCCGGCTTTCTCATTCAGGCTGCAGCCTTGACCATCGGCCTGATCAGCCCGACCGTGCCCGGTTTTGTGGTGAGCAGCTTTTTCTTGGGGCTGCCTTTTACTGCCCTTAGCTTTTTCGCCATGCAGGAGGCGCGGCGTCTGAGCGGTGGTACGGCCGCGAGTTTCATGGGCTTGCTCACGGCCACCTATGGATTGGGGCAGGTGCTCGGCCCGCTGCTGGTAGGCTGGCTGCTCAATCTCACCGGTGCGAAGGAAGGCTTCGACCTCGCCCTGACCCTGGCCGGTGTTGCCTTGCTAAGCGGCGGGGCTTTCTTTGGCTTCCTACGATACCGTTATCCCGTCGTTTCCCTTGGGTAAGGGCCTGATGGCATGATGCTCCGTATGACCGCTGCCATGCACATCGTCGAGTTGCCGCTGTTTCCCTTGGACACGGTGCTCTTTCCCGGCGGTCTGCTGCCGCTGCGTATCTTCGAGGTGCGCTATCTCGATATGGTGCGTCGCTGTCAGCAGAGCCAAACGCCTTTCGGCGTGGTCAGCTTGCAACAAGGATCTCAAGTGCTGCAACCCGGTTCGGCGCCCGAGGCTTTCAACCGCGTGGGTACTTTGGCGCGCCTGATAGAGGTACAGAATCCGCAGCCAGGCTTGCTGCACATCCGCTGCCAAGGTGAACAACGCTTTACCGTTCATCGCAGCGAGAAGCTCAAGCACGGCCTGTGGGTGGCCGATGCCGAGTTACTGCCCGGGGATGCCGAGGTGGCCATCCCTGAAGACCTGCAGGGGCCCGTGCGCATGCTGCGCCGACTGCTCCAGCAAATGGAGGACAAGGATGTCCCTCTGGAGCAGCGACCTGTGCTTGCACCCTTTGAGTTCGATGACTGCGGCTGGGTAGCCAACCGCTGGTGCGAAATGCTGCCACTGCCGCCAGCAGTGCGGCAGCAGCTGATGGCACTGGACAACCCGCTGGTGCGGCTGGAACTGGTAGGCGACCTGCTCGAACGCAAGGGCTGGACCTGAACCGTAGAATGCCGGCTTGCCCTTGGCCGGCGAGGCCCGCCCGCGAAAGGGGCGAGGTCCTGAAAACCGCTCCCGAACTGCAGCGCCCTGGCGGCGCCCTTTCCCTCCATGCTCACCTCCGAAACCAGCCTACCCCCAGCCGACGACAACCAGTTGATGGCCGAGCGCCGTGACAAACTGGCCGCCCTGCGGCAACGAGGCATCGCCTTCCCCAATGACATCAAACCAGAGCATCGCGCCGCGCAACTATTTGAGGCCTACGGCAGCCTGAGCAAGGAAGAGCTTGCACAGCGCCCTGTCACCGTCAGTGTGGCCGGCCGCATGATGCTCAAACGGGTCATGGGCAAGGCCAGCTTTGCGACCCTGCAGGACGCCTCCTTCGGCCCCTCGAGCGGACGGATTCAGATCTACATCAGCAACGACGGGGTCGGGGAGGGAGAGCACGAGACCTTCAAGCACTGGGACCTCGGCGACATCGTCGCGGCGCAGGGGACGCTCTTTAAAACCAAGACCGGTGAGCTGTCTGTCCATGCACAGTCGATCCGCTTGGTCACCAAGAGCCTGCGGCCTCTGCCCGACAAATTTCACGGGGTCTCCGATCAGGAGCTTAAGTACCGGCAACGCTATGTGGATCTGATCACCGATGAAAAGGCGCGGCAGCGCTTCGTTGCACGCAGTCGGGCCATCAGCGGCATCCGCCATTTCATGGTGGAACACGGTTTTTTGGAGGTGGAGACCCCGATGCTCCATCCCATACCGGGCGGCGCCAATGCCAAGCCCTTCATCACCCACCACAATGCACTCGATCAGGAGATGTATCTGCGCATCGCGCCGGAGTTGTATCTCAAGCGTCTGATCGTCGGGGGCTTTGAGAAGGTTTTCGAAATCAACCGTAGCTATCGCAACGAGGGCATCAGCGTACGCCACAACCCCGAATTCACCATGATGGAGTTCTATGCAGCCTGGTGGAACTACCAGGACCTGATGGACTTTACCGAGCAGATCATCCGGGATGCAACCCACAAGGCCAGCGGCGGTTTGCAATTGAGCTACGCGGGTCAGCCGGTCGATCTCGAGCCTGCTTTCGAGCGCCTAACCATACGCCAAGCGATTGCCAAGTATGGGCCGGCCGATATACAAGTGGACGATCCCCAGTGGCTGATACAAGCCCTGCGGCGATGCGGGTTAAGCGAGGCCAGAGACCGACTCTCGAGTCGGTCTCTGGCCGGACTGCAGGTGCTCTACTTCGAGGAAACCGTGGAGGACAAGCTCTGGCAACCGACCTTCATCATGGAGCATCCCACCGAGATTTCGCCGCTGGCGCGGGCCAACGACCAGAACCCGGAAGTGACCGAGCGCTTTGAGCTCTATATCACCGGGCGCGAATTCGGTAATGGTTTTTCCGAACTCAACGATGCGCAGGAACAGGCCGCACGATTTCATGCGCAGGCTCAGGCCAAGGATGCGGGCGATGATGAGGCCATGTTTTTCGATGCCGACTTTGTGCGGTCTCTGGAGATCGGCATGCCACCGACCGGCGGCTGCGGCATCGGCATAGACCGGCTCATGATGCTGCTCACCGACAGCCCCAGTATCCGCGATGTGATCCTGTTCCCCGCACTGCGGCGCGAAGGCTAGCTGCCGCTCAAGGACACCTTCAGGGGATCAAATCCAGAGCCCGCAGATACGCGGGCTCAAGCATCAGGTCGTCCCACCCGAGCGGCGGCTGACTGGGCAAGAGCGCCAGACGCCGCAGTTCGCTGGCCTGAACCGGCGACCACTGGCCCTGCTGCTGGGCCTGGCCCATGCCCTCAAGCCAATCATCGAGCACCCGACTCCCGTCCAAGCTCTGGTTGCACAGCAACACCAAGTCGCAGCCCGCTTGCAGCGCAACCACAGCCGCCTCGGTGTAGGTCACTTGCCGGCCATCGATCAGCCGCGCACCGGCCATGCTCAGGTCGTCGCTGAACACCGCCCCGCCAAAACCAAGCTGCTCGCGCAAAATACTGCCAAGCCAGCGCGGGGAAAAGCCGGCCGGGCGAGCATCGACCTTGGGATAAATCACATGCGCCGGCATGATGCTGCTAAGTACCGTGCCGAGCCACGGATAGGGCCGCGCATCGTCGCTCAAGATGGCTTTGAGGCTGCGGCCGTCAACAGGAATATCGGTGTGCGAGTCGGCCTGAACATAACCATGACCGGGAAAATGTTTGCCGCAATTGGCCATACCCGCCTGGAGCAGGCCGTGCATCAGGCTGCGGGCCAGCAGCGCCACAATCCGCGGATCCCGATGGAAGGCCCGGTCGCAAATGACCGCGCTACGGCCGTGATCGAGATCGAGTACCGGCGCGAAGCTCATGTCGACGCCGCAAGCTCGCAACTCAGCGCCCAGCACATAGCCGCAGGCAGTAGCGGCCTCGCAGGCCCGCAGCGCAGGGTCACCGCTGCAGGCAGGGTCGGCCTGCATCCACAGACGACCCAGAGCGCCCATGGCTGGCAAGTGGGTAAAGTCATCCGTCCTGAAGCGCTGCACACGGCCGCCTTCATGATCGACCAAGATCAGCAGGTCTTCACGAACGGCCTTGATGCTGGCGCACAGCTCGGTCAACTGGCTGCGGTCTTTCCAGTTGCGCCCAAAGAGAATCACGCCGCCGGTCAGAGGATGTTCCAGGCGCCGGCGATCCGAGGCAGACAAATCAAGGCCGGCGATATCAAGAATCAGGGGGCTATGGGCCAGGCTCATGGGTGGTGCCGTTCGACAATGACAAAACTGGTGGCGTAATCGGACTCATCACTGACACTGAGATGGGCGCACAAATGGCGCTCCTCAAACCAGTGCCGCAAGCGACCGTGCAGAACGATGAAGGGCTGTCCACTGGCGGCTTTGGCCACCTCGCACAGGCGCCAGGCCATGGGCTGGCGCATGCCGGTGCCGATGGCCTTGGAGAAAGCCTCCTTCGCCGAAAACCGGGTGGCCACAAATCGTACGCCGCGTTCAGGCCAACGCTGACTGCGCAGACGCCAGGTTTGCAGCTCGGTGTCGGTGAGGATCTTGGCTGCAAAACGCTCCCCGTAGCGGTCCAGACTGGACCGGATCCGCCGTATGTCGCAGATATCGGTACCGATGCCGAAAATATGCGCGTCCATGATCAGCCGGCAGCCTCGCTGGCTTCACGGATGGCGGCCAGATAGGCCTGGACGGTAGCGGCGTAGCCCAGTTCCAGAGCATCAGCGATCAACGCATGGCCGATGGAAACCTCGAGCACGGCCGGTACCGCCCCGAGAAAGTCCGCCAGATTGCTTCGGTTGAGGTCATGGCCTGCGTTCACGCCCAGACCCACAGCCAAAGCCGCGAGAGCCGATTCGCAAAACCCTTGAAGCACCTGAGTCTGCTCGTCAGTGCCCCAGGCACGGGCATAAGTCTCGGTGTAGAGCTCCACCCGATCTGCCCCGAGAGCCTTGGCAGCAGCCATGGCCCCTGGCTGGGGGTCCATGAAAAGACTCACCCTCACACCGAGCTGCCTGAGTTCAGCCACGATGGGGGCCAGGCGCTGGGCATCCTGGGGTAAGCTCCAGCCATGATCGCTGGTGAACTGACTTTGGCTGTCGGGCACCAGCGTGCACTGATGCGGTCGGAGCCGGCGCACCAGATCCATCAGGTTATGAAAGGGATTGCCCTCGATATTGAATTCGCGCTGCGGCCAATGCTTCATCAACTCGGCTATCTGCACCGCATCTTCGGTGCGAATATGGCGCTGGTCCGGCCGCGGATGGATGGTGATGCCAGCGGCGCCAGCCTCCAGGCACAGCCGGGCTGCATGCACCGGACTGGGTATATCCAGGTGTCGACTATTGCGCAACAAAGCCACCTTGTTGACATTAACCGAGAGGGCGGTTCGGGCGCTTGTCATGAGCGGTCGGGGTAAGCCAGGGTCTGCAGGTCGTGCATCAGCTGTCGGGTCTTGAGCATAGAAATGCCGCAATGGTAGTGCAGCAGCGTGCGCAACTGCCGCTTGAGGGGGGCCCCCAAGGGCATAACCGCCTGCAGCGTCTGCGCGAACCCAGCTTGCTCGCCCATCGCCGATGACAGAGTCAGCCACTGGCTGCCCGATAAGCAGGCCGCCTCGTCGGCCTGGGCTAAGCGCAAGCCGGCTTCGGGTACGAGGACATAGTCGGCTCCCGGATCCAGGGGCATGAGACTGGCAGTTTCCCGGTCCAGGGCCGGCAACCAGCCGACCTCGCGCAGCAGGCGCAATTCGAAGGCGCGCAGGGCCGGGTTCAGGACATCGGCGGCCGGGGTGGCCAGCAGTTGCACGACGGCAGCGTAGGTGTCGAACAGCGCGGGATGCGGGTCATCACGGGCCAGCAGCCGCATGATCAGCTCATTGAGGTAGTAGCCAGAGAGCAGGGCCTGGCCGGTGGGCATAACATGTCCGCCGCGCCATTGGGCCCCCTTAAGGCTGCGAATTTCACCCTCACCGCCGAAGGACAGGCGCAGACCCTGCATGGGCAGCAAGACCGGCCGAAATCCGGAACTCGGTTTCTTGGCTCCGCGAGCCACCAAAGCCATGCGGCCATGGTGTCGGGTGAACACTTCCAGGATCAGACTGGACTCGCTCCAGTCATAGCGGTGCAGCACATAGGCTGGCTCATCAATGACCCGCTGCCGGCTCATTCGTAGCCGAAAGAGCGAACCCGGGCCTCATCGTCAGCCCAACCCGAACGCACCTTGACCCAGATTTCCAGGAATACCTTGTGCCCGGTCAAGGCCTCGAGCTCTTGCCGAGCCTCGGTGCCGATGCGCTTGAGCTTCTCGCCCTTCTCGCCGATGACCATCCCCTTATGGGAATCTCGCTCAACCACGATGGTGGCAGCAATTCGACGCAGCTCTCCCTCCTCCTCATAGCGATCAATCAGCACGGTTGAGGTGTAGGGCAGCTCATCGCCGGTGAGGCGAAACAGCTTCTCTCGCACGATCTCGGCCGCCAGAAAACGCTCGCTGCGGTCAGTCAATTCGTCGGCGCCGTAGATCCAGGGCTGCTCGGGCAAGTAGGGGCTGCAGATTTCGAGCAGGCGATCGACATCCTTGGCGTTCTTGGCCGACATCGGCACAAATTGGGCAAAGTCGTGGCGCTGCTGCATGTCGCGCAGCCAGGGCGCGAGTTCGCCGCGTCGATGCAACTGATCGATCTTGTTGGCCACTAGAACCGCTGGCAGCCCCTGCGGCAGCAGCGAGAGCACCTGCGCATCGGCCAGATTGAAACGGCCAGCCTCAACCACCAGAAGCACCAAATCAACCTCATGCAACGCGCCCATCACCGTCTTGTTAAGCGAACGGTTCAGAGCGTTGCCGTGCCGGGTCTGAAAGCCCGGGGTATCGACAAATACATACTGGTTCACGCCCTGGGTACGCAGGCCGGTGATGCGATGCCGGGTGGTTTGCGCCTTGCGCGAAGTAATGCTGATCTTTTGCCCCACCAGCGCATTGAGCAGGGTGGACTTGCCCACATTGGGCTTGCCCACAATGGCCACCAAGCCGCAGCGCCGCAGGCCGGCATCCGACGCAGCCGTCACAGGGGGGCGCCCAGCCAAAGCCTGGGTCAGCATGGCTTCAAGCTCTTGCGGGCTTTGAGGGGTAGAGGCGGTCACCGCAGCGCTTTCTCAGAGGGATCGGATATGGCTCAACATGGCTGCAGCGGCAGCCTGCTCACCAGCCCGCCGCGAACCCCCTATTCCGCGCTCGGTCCGGTCGAGCTCGGCCACTTCACATTCAACATCGAAGACCTGTTGATGCGCAGCCCCAGATGTGGCGACGACCCGATAAGTTGGCAGATTCATACGCCGTGCCTGCAGCCATTCCTGCAATTCGGTCTTGGAGTCTTTACCCACCGCCGCCATACCCGGCGTAATGTCCAGATCTGAAAAAAGGTGGCGCACCAGGGCCCGCGCCTTGTCATAACCGGCATCCAGATACACCGCGCCGATCACTGCCTCAAGTGCATCGGCCAGAATGGAGGGACGCTGACTACCCCCTGACCGGGCCTCTCCCTCCCCCAAGCGGATCAGGCCGGGCAGACCCAGACTCAGCGCCAAAGCGTGCAAGGAGTCCTGACGCACCAAGTGGGCGCGCACCCGGGACAACTCGCCCTCGGGTCGGTCGGTCAGACGCTCGTAGAGGAGATCAGCGACCGCCAAATTGAGCACGGAGTCGCCAAGAAACTCGAGCCTTTCATTGTGCTCGGCACCAAAGCTGCGGTGAGTCAGGGCCAGCCTGAGCAGAGCGAGGTTCCCGAAGGAGTGCTCCAACCTGCCTTGCAGGCCAGACAAGTCCTCGTGGGGGTCGGCCGCTCGCACGTCAGTCGAAGGATCCGATGCGCTTGAGGTTGCCGAAGTTCATCCAGACAAAGAAGGCCTTGCCCACGATGTTTTCCTCGGGCACAAAGCCCCAGAAGCGCGAATCGAGCGAATTGTCGCGGTTATCGCCGATCATGAAGTAGTGACCCGGCGGGACTTTGCAGACCACACCCTCGGCGCTGTAACGACAATTTTCACGAAACTTGAAATCATCGGCGGCGGGCACAAAGGCGGGTCGATCGGCCTCGACGATGATTCGGTACGAGTGCGAGCCGTCGGCGGTTCGCTCTTCGAATTGCCGCGAATAGCGTAACGCATCGGCATCAAAAAACTCGGGCAGCGGCTTTTGCACCAAAGGCTTGCCATTGACGCTGATCTGCTTGTTGAGGTAGGCCACCTCATCGCCGGGCAGACCGACCACACGCTTGATGTAATCGAGGCTGGGCTTGGGCGGATACCTGAACACCATCACATCACCGTGACGCGGGCTGTTGTTATCAATGATCTTGGTGTTGACCACCGGCAGGCGCACCCCGTAGTGAAACTTGTTGACCAGAATCAGGTCGTTGATCAGGAGGGTCGGGATCATGGAGCCCGACGGAATCTTGAACGGCTCGAAGAGGAAAGATCTCAGAATGAAGACGATCGCAATCACCGGGAACAGGCCGGCGGTCCAATCGAGCCACCAAGGCTGCATCAGCAGCTTGGCCTGGGTCTGGGCCACATCAACCTCATCGGCGCGCACGCCCAGGCGCTGCAGTTCGGCCCGTCGCTGGGTCTGCGCCTCTTCAAAGGCCTGTGCAGCACGGCGGCGCTGGGGCAGGAAGTACAGGCGCTCGGCCAGCCAGTACAGGCCCGAGACCACGGTGGCCATAAAAAGCAACAGCGCGAAGTTGCCCTCGATATACCCCAGATACCAGGAGGCTCCATAGCCGACGAAGGCAGCCAAGACGAACGCAGTCAACGAACTCATGCGGTTTACTCTTCCACTTGCAGGATCGCCAAAAAGGCCTCCTGCGGGACCTCCACGGTTCCAATTTGTTTCATGCGCTTCTTGCCGGCTTTTTGCTTTTCCAGGAGCTTACGCTTGCGGGTGATATCGCCGCCGTAGCACTTGGCAATCACATTTTTACGCAGCGCCTTGATTGTCTCACGGGCAATGATGTTGCCACCGATGGCCGCCTGAATAGCGACATCGAATTGCTGCCTGCTGATGATCTCGCGCATCTTGGCGGCCACTGCGCGCCCCCGAAACTGGGCCTGGCTGCGATGCACGATCATGGACAGGGCGTCAACTTTCTCGCCATTGAGCAGCATATCCACCTTGACCACATCGGACTTGCGGTACTCCTTGAACTCATAGTCCATGGAGGCATAGCCGCGGCTGACCGACTTGAGCTTGTCGAAAAAGTCCAGCACGATTTCGCCCAAGGGCAGGTCGTAGGTCAGCATGACCTGCTTGCCGTGGTAGGCCATATTGATTTGCTGACCGCGCTTCTGGTTGGCCAGGATCATGACTGGGCCCACATACTCCTGGGGCATGTACAGATGCACGGTGACGATGGGCTCTCGGATTTCCTGGATGCGACCGAGGTCCGGCATCTTTGACGGGTTCTCAACCCGAATGACCTCGCCATCGCCCTTGACCACCTCATACACCACGCTGGGCGCAGTGGTGATCAGGTCCTGGTCGAACTCGCGCTCCAGACGCTCCTGCACGATCTCCATGTGCAGCAGGCCCAGGAAGCCGCACCGAAAGCCAAAGCCCAGGGCCTGGCTGACCTCAGGCTCGTAGCGCAAGGCCGAATCATTGAGTTGCAGTTTCTCCAGGGCATCACGCAGGGCGTCGTACTCGCTGGCTTCCGACGGATACAGGCCGGCAAACACTTGTGGCTGCACCTCCTTGAACCCGGGCAAAGGCTCGGTAGCGGCGGGCAAATTCGCTCCGCTGGCCGACTTGATCATCGTCAGCGTGTCACCTACTTTGGCAGCCTTGAGCTCCTTGATGCCGGCGATCACATAACCAACCTCGCCAGCCTCCAGCGAATCGCGCGCTTGGTTGGCGGGGGTAAAGACGCCCAGCTTCTCGGCGTTATAGGTGGCCTGCGTGGCCATGAGCTTGATCCGCTCGCCGCGCGCCAGCCGGCCGTCGACCACCCGCACCAACATGACCACACCGACATAGGCGTCGTACCAGCTGTCGATGATCATGGCGCGAAGTGGCCCCTGCGGGTTGCCACGCGGCGGTGGCACCTGCGCCACCACCAGCTCGAGGATGTCCTCCACCCCCATGCCGGTCTTGGCCGAACAGGGCACGGCCCCCGAGGCGTCGATGCCAATCACATCCTCAATTTCCTGCTTGGCGTTATCCGGGTCAGCCTGGGGCAAATCCATCTTGTTGAGCACCGGCAGCACCTCAACACCCAGGTCCAGCGCGGTGTAGCAATTGGCCACCGTCTGGGCCTCCACGCCCTGCGAGGCATCGACCACCAGCAAGGCCCCCTCACAGGCCGAAAGGGAGCGACTGACCTCATAGGAAAAATCAACATGCCCCGGCGTATCGATCAAATTGAGGTTGTAGATCTGGCCGTCACGGGCACGGTATTGCAGCGCCGCAGTCTGCGCCTTGATGGTGATGCCGCGCTCTTTTTCCAGATCCATGGAGTCAAGCACCTGGGCACTCATCTCGCGATCGGCTAGGCCCCCGCAGCGCTGGATTAGCCGGTCGGCCAAAGTCGACTTGCCGTGGTCGATGTGGGCGATGATCGAAAAATTTCTGATGTGCTTCATCAAGGGAGACGCCTAAGTGCTTGAAAGTATTGTTTGCGTTGGCTTGGGCGAGCAGAACGCCATAAAAAAGGGCGCGTCGTGGTGCGACGCGCCCTGAACCAACAATCTATGGCAACTGCGATAGTTGGGACTTCATTGTAGGCAAAAAGCCAGGGGCGCAAAGCCGGAAAAAGGCCGCTCGAGCCCCGTTGCGGGCCAGCAACAGGCCTGTTGTCAACAACTTATCCACATCTTTGGCTCTATTCATCTGGACAATCTGTGCGTGGCATGTGGATGAAATAATAAAGTCCGTTCCAGACCTTCTGGAAGTCAAGAAAGATGGTTCCTTTATTCCCATAAATCTCTTTTTTTGTTTTTCATTTTACAGGAAGTAATGACGAAAGGCCCTTATAAGTGAGCGGACGCCAACATATACAGCTTGTGTTGAACGAAAAAATTCCGAACCCAGCGCCCTCTAAGGTCTTTCGAGCCGATCTGCGCCCCATTCGTGGCGCAGATCGGACAACCCTACAAACAGGTGTTGCGCCCTTTAGCGCGCCGGACGGATCAAGGCGTACTGGGCCAGTTCACCCCGCCGGTATTGCACAACGATGGGCTTGCTCTTGTCTGCACGGGCCACCGCCTGCTCAAAGTCGCGCACGCTGAGCACCTCCAGATTACCCACCGCCACAATCACATCGCCCTCGCGCAAACCGGCCCGAGCGCCTACGCCTTCTGCGGCCTCAACACGCGCGCCACCGCGCAGCTTGAGGTCGCGCTTGAGGGCGTCGGTGAGTTCGGCCACGGTCAGCCCCAGAGTCTGCACTTGCGCTCCTGGTGAAGGACGCGGTTCGGGCGCAGCCTGAGGACGACGCGCACTGCGATCGGCTTCGAGCTCAGCCACCGTCACCACCACATCGCGCTGGGCACCGCGTCGAAACACCGTGACCGAGGCGCGCGATCCAGGCTTGGTATTGCCGACCAAACGCGGCAGGTCGCTGGACTTTTCAATGGCCCGGCCGTCGAACTTCAGGATGATGTCGCCGGCTTCGATGCCCGCCTTGTCGGCAGGAGCACCGGCCTCGACGCCCCGCACCAGAGCCCCCTGAGGCCGCCCCAGGCCAATGGCCTCGGCCACCTCCTTGTTCACCTGATCAATCTGGACCCCGATACGCCCACGCGTGACCCGGCCGGTGGCACGCAACTGATCGGCCACCCGGACGGCCTCGTCAATAGGAATCGCGAAAGAAATTCCCTGGAAGCCGCCCGAGCGCGAGTAGATCTGACTGTTAATGCCGATCACCTCGCCTCGCATATTGATAAGCGGCCCTCCGGAATTGCCCGGGTTGATGGCGACATCGGTCTGGATGAAGGGAAGATAGTCACCCGTGTCGCGCTGCTTGGCGCTGACAATACCGGCGGTCACCGTGTTCTCCAGACCAAAGGGCGAACCGATGGCCATGACCCATTCGCCCACGCGCACCCGGCTCGCATCACCCAGGCGCGCCGAAGGCAAGCCGCTGGCCTCAATCTTGACGACCGCCACATCGGTGCGTCGATCGCTGCCGACGATGCGGGCTTTGAACTCGCGCTTGTCGGTGAGGGTGACAATCACCTCATCAGCGCCTTCGACCACATGCGCATTGGTCATCACAAATCCGTCGGTGGACACGATGAAGCCCGAGCCCACGCCGCGCGGGACTTCCTCTTCACCGCGATCGGGCCGCGGCTGCCGGGGGGCGTTAGGCGGCAGAGGAATGCCAAAGCGCCGGAAGAACTCCAGCATCTGCTCATCAGGCCCACTGCCACCGGCCCCTGGCCGGGCCCGCTCGACCGTGCGGATATTGACCACCGCCGGGCCAACCTGTTCAACCAGTTCGGTGAAGTCGGGCAAACCCCGCACCTGAGCTTGAGCCGGTTGCGGCGCGAGAAAGCACAGCGAGCCACCGAGAACCAGGGCACTCACAGCCAGCCCAAGTTGGAAACGCCTTTGGATCAAATCAATCATCACAGTCCTTCCCACTTACACGACGATATCGCAGACCGTTACCTTCGGCCCGGGCGCAACCCTAAGGCAAAACCCAACCCCACGGTTAAATGGGGGCTTCGACAGCCGACTTCAAGTTGGGCTCAGCTGCCCGTTGCGCCCATGGTCTTGGGCGGTTCATCACGGTCTGCCGGTCGCGGTGTGGCCAGCAGAGCGCGGCGCAGGTCCAGCCAGTACTGAGGTTGCGTGCTCGCATCAAGCCACAAGGTCCAGATGGCACCGTCTGCATTGCGCAGGCGCACCAGCATGAGTTGCTGGGCGTCCAGCACCACCTCGGGCCAATGCAGGGGTGTTCCTTGGGGATAGGCACTGCTGCGCCACAACCACCCCCCGTCCCACTCGATCTGACCCCGCGTCGGCCGGGCCCAGTGCCACACCAGGGCAGCCGTAGCGCCAGCCAAAATTGCCCAGGCCCACTCGGGACCAGCATCTGCACCTGCCAATGACCAGGCCACATACAGGGCCAGCGCCACGATCCACAGGAAAGCCACGAGAACGGTCGCCCGGGCAGAACGGCCCACCGGATAGACCACGGGGGGAGCCATCAGATCACGCACGAAACCGGCTTAAAAACAGAGGGCCGGCCGAGCAACTCAGGCGGCCTTGAAAACCAGGGTGCCGTTGGTGCCGCCAAAGCCAAAATTGTTCTTCAGGGCCACGCGCAAACGCGCGTCACGGGCAGTGTTGGCACAGTAATCAAGATCGCACTCTGGATCCTGATTGAGCAAGTTGATCGTGGGCGGGATCTGCTGATGGTGCAGGGCCAAGACCGTAAAAACCGACTCGATGCCGCCAGCCCCGCCGAGCAGGTGTCCGGTCATCGACTTGGTCGAGCTAATCACCAACTGCCGCGCCCGATCGCCCAGGGCAGCTTTGATCGCGTTGCTCTCATTGACATCACCCAAAGGGGTCGAGGTGCCATGCGCATTAAGGTAGTCCACTTCATCGGCATTGACCCCGGCATTACGCAAGGCTGCCAGCATGGCCCGCCGCGGCCCGTCCATATTGGGAGCCGTCATGTGCCCCGCATCGGCGCTCATGCCATAGCCGGCCAATTCGGCATAAATGCGCGCCCCCCGGGCCTTGGCATGCTCATAGGCCTCCAGCACCATCACACCGGCACCCTCACCCAGGACAAAGCCATCACGGTCTTTGTCCCAGGGCCTCGAGGCCGCCGCCGGATCGTCATTGCGGGTCGAGAGAGCCCGCATGGCTGCAAAGCCGCCAATTCCCAGAGGAGACACGGTCGACTCGGCGCCGCCAGCCACCATCACATCGGCATCGCCGTACTCGATAAGTCGACCCGCTTCCCCAATGCTGTGCAAACCGGTGGTGCAAGCCGTCACCACCGCCAAATTCGGCCCCTTGAAACCAAAACGCATCGAAACATGACCCGAGATCATGTTGATGATGGAGGCCGGCACGAAGAAGGGAGAGATGCGCCGCGGTCCGCGCTGGGTGTACTCGGCGTGGGTCTCTTCGATCATGGGCAGCCCGCCGATGCCCGAGCCAATCACCACGCCAATGCGGCAGGCCTGCTCCTCTCCCAGAGCCTGGCCCAGAGGCAGCCCCGCGTCGCGTAAGGCCTGGTCGGCCGCCGCAATACCGTAGTGGATGAAGGTGTCCATACTGCGCGCTTCCTTGGCGCTGATGTAGGACTCCAAGCTGAAATTCCTGACCTCACCGGCGATCTTACAAGCCATCGCCGAGGCGTCGAACTTGGTAATGGCCGTGATACCGGACTGCCCGGCGAGCAGCGCCGCCCATGCCTCTGCAACGGAATTGCCCACTGGGCTGATACAGCCCAAACCGGTAACGACCACGCGACGACGGCTCATGCACAGATCCTGAAAGAAAGCCCGGGCGGGGCCGTCCGGCCGCGCACGGGCTGTGGGAAAACGGGGCCCTCAGGCCTTCTGGTGGGAGGTGGCGTAGTCGATCGCGTTTTGCACGGTGGTGATCTTCTCGGCATCCTCGTCAGGAATCTCAATTCCGAACTCATCTTCCAGGGCCATCACCAGTTCCACGGTATCAAGCGAATCGGCGCCGAGATCGGCCACAAATGCCTTTTCTCCGGTGACTTGGCTCTCTTCAACGCCAAGCTGCTCGGCAATGATTTTCTTGACACGTGATTCGATATCGCTCATAGATCCCTCGTAGGGTTGTGAAAGAAAAGAGATTTTAGCCCCTGCGGCCCCGCAGTGACACCCCAGGCCGCCCCAGGGTCCGATCCACCGACTTTACATGTACATGCCGCCGTTGACATGGATTTCCTGACCGGTGACATAGGCCGCACCGGCGCTGGCCAGCCAGGACACCGCATGGGCAATGTCCTGGGGTCGCCCAAGGTGCCCCATGGGGATCTGACCGAGCAAAGCCTTGTGCTGTTCCTCGGGCAACGCGGCCGTCATGTCGGTCTCGATAAAGCCCGGGGCGATGCAGTTGACGGTGATGCCCCGGCTGCCAAGCTCGCGCGCCAGCGCCCGCGTCATGCCCGCCACGCCGGCCTTGGCCGCCGCGTAGTTGGCCTGCCCAGGATTGCCGGAAGCGCCCACCACGCTGGTGATGCTGATGATCCGTCCATGGCGCTGCTTCATCATCGGCCGGATGACTGCCCGACTCAATCGGAACACGGCCTTGAGATTGGTCTGCATCACCGCATCCCAATCCTCGTCCTTCATGCGCATGGCCAACTGATCCCGGGTAACTCCCGCATTGTTGACCAGTACCTGCAGGCCGCCGTGGACTTTGACCAGACTGTCGACCAGCGCCTCGACAGCCGCAGCGTCGTTGACATCAAGCCTCACGCCACGACTGCCGGCATATCCGGCTAGCTCCTGGGAAATTCGGGCCGCGCCCTCATCGGTCGTGGCAGAACCGATGACGATCAGTCCATCCTGAGCCAGTTGATGGGCAATGGCCTGCCCGATGCCCCGCGAGGCTCCGGTCACCAAGGCAACTTGCGACTGCATCTGACTCATGCCAGGACTCCTTGGACTTCAGCCAGCGAAGCGGGATCGAACAGGGGTAAGCCTTGCAAGTGTGGATCGATACGCTTGGCCATGCCGGCCAGGACCTTACCGGGGCCGCATTCGACGAGGAGGTCGATACCGCGCGACCGTATCGCCTGCACGCATTCAAACCAGCGCACCGGACCGAAAGCCTGCCGGTAGAGGGCATCGCAAATGCGCGCTGGATCGGTCTCCACCGCCACATCGATATTGTTGAGTACCGGAATCTGCGGCGCTGCCCATGTCAGGGTGACCAAGTGTTCGCGTAATTTTTCAGCAGCCGGCTTCATCAGGCTGGAATGAAAAGGCGCGGATACCGGTAGCGGCAGGGCTCGCTTGGCCCCCAGCGCCTTGAGAACCTCGCAAGCCCTGTCCACGCCCACCTTGGTCCCGGCAATCACGGTCTGCGCCGGATCATTGAAGTTAACCGCCTCGACAATCTCTGGCGAATCACTGCCCAGGCTCAGGCGGGCCTGCTCGCAGCCTTGAACCACTTGTCCCGGCTCGAGGCCCAAGATGGCCGCCATGGCGCCCACGCCCACCGGCACCGCCTCTTGCATGGCCGCAGCGCGCAGCCTCACCAATGGCGCGGCCTGGGCCAGCGTCAGAACGCCCGAAGCGACCAGAGCGCTGTACTCCCCCAAAGAATGGCCTGCAACGACCGCTGGGCGAGCGCCGCCTTCCGCGAGCCAAGCCCGATAGGCAGCGACTGCGGCCACCAACATCACCGGCTGGGTGTTGGTGGTCAGGGCCAAAGCCTCCTTGGGCCCCTCGCGAATCAAGCGGCCGATGTCCTCTCCCAAAGCCTGCGAGGCTTCCTGCAAGACCTCACGCACCGCGGGATGGTCACCCCATGCATCGAGCATACCCACCGACTGCGAGCCTTGCCCCGGAAAAACGAATGCAAATGTTTTCATGCTTGCCTCATGGCCTTGCCATCCCTCAAAACCGACACGCCGGCGGGAACGGCGAACTTCAATAGCGGAGCAATACCGAACCCCAAGTAAAACCACCACCCACGCCCTCGAGCATCAGCAGTTGTCCGCGTTGGACACGACCGTCGCGCACAGCAACATCGAGAGCCAGCGGAATCGAGGCGGCCGAGGTATTGCCATGGCTGTCCACCGTCACCACCACCTTGCCCTCGGGCAACTTGAGTTTGCGCGCGGTGCTCTGCATGATGCGAATATTGGCCTGGTGGGGTATCAACCAATCGACATCACCCTCGCTCAAGCCGGCCCGCGCCAGCGTGGTGCGCGCCGTCTGCTCAAGCACCCCGACGGCCAGTTTGAACACCGCCTGCCCGTCCATCCGCAACAGCGGGTGCCCGGTCACGGCGCCGCCGGCCACATGGCCGGGCACGCAAAGAATGTCTCGATGCTTGCCGTCGGCATGAATGTCTGTGGCCAAAACACCGGGCTGCTCAGCCGACTCCAGAACGACAGCGCCCGCACCATCCCCAAAGAGCACGCAGGTGGTGCGATCCTTGAAATCGAGAATGCGACTGAAGACCTCGGCCCCGATGACCAGCGCGCAGCGGGCCGACCCGGTGCGGACCATCGCATCGGCCACCGTCAGGGCATAGACAAACCCGGTGCAGACGGCCTGCACATCGAAGGCGGGGCAACCGGCGATACCCAGTTTGTGCTGCACCATGCTGGCGGTGGACGGGAAAACCATGTCCGGCGTCGATGTGGCGACGATGATCAAGTCGATATCGGCGGCGGATCGGCCGCTGGCAACCAAGGCGCCGCGAGCCGCCTGAACCGCCAAGTCGCTGGCCCCGACACCGGGATCGGCAAAGTGCCGCGCCCGAATACCAGTGCGCTCGACAATCCATTCGTCGGAGGTTTCCACCCCATCCCGGGCCAGCTGGGCCGCCAAGTCGGCGTTGCTCAGGCGCCGCGGGGGAAGGTAGCTGCCCGTGCCAGTGATGCGGGAATAAAGACTCATGGACTCCAGAGCAAAAAACAGGGTCTCAAGACCCGGGACCAGCCAGTTCAGGGGAACCCAGCAGGGGACCGGCGTGGGCAATACGCTCTCGCACCTTCTCGAGCAACCCGCGGGCCGCGGCATCATAAGCCCGCGCCAAAGCCGCCTCGAAGGCCAAAGCATCGGCCGAACCATGACTCTTGAACACCAAGCCGCGCAGACCCAGCAAGGCTGCGCCGTTGTAGCGGCGATGATCTACGCGACTTTTGAATGATTTTAGGACCGGAAGAGCGAAAATAGCAGCAATTTTTGTCAAGATATTGCGAGAAAACTCATCCCGAATGAAATCGCCAATCATCCGGGCCAAGCCCTCGCTGGCCTTGAGCGCCACATTTCCCACAAAGCCATCACACACCACGATATCGGTCGTTCCGAGAAAAATGTCATTCCCCTCGACATTTCCATAAAAATTTAGATCGCCGGAATTGGCCGCAGATCGAAGAAGTTCGGCGGTTTTTTTGATGATTTCGCTGCCCTTTATGACTTCTTCGCCCACATTGAGCAAGCCGACACTGGGCGCGGTCTGACCGGAAATCGAGGACACCAGCGCCGACCCCATCACCGCAAACTGCAGCAGGTGCTCAGGGGTGCAGTCGACATTGGCCCCCAGATCCAGGACCGTGGTGGCCTCGCCCTTACCGTTGGGCAATTGGGTGGCAATGGCTGGACGGTCGATTCCTTCCAGAGTTTTGAGCAGGTAGCGGGCAATGGCCATCAGGGCACCCGTGTTCCCGGCCGAGACCGCCGCATCTGCACGCCCCTGCCGAACCTGCTCGATGGCCAGACGCATGGACGAATTCTTCTTGCGCCGGAGGGCGACCTCGATAGGGTCATCCATGCCAACCACCTCCTCCGCCGGGACCTGCTCGCAACGCGGATGGTGAGCCAACTCGGACCAACAGGCCTGATCGGCCATAGCCGATGGCAGACCGACCAGAATCAGTCGGGCCTGCTCATGCTGGCGAAGAAATGACAGGCAAGCCGGCAAGGTTACCGACGGACCATGATCGCCGCCCATGATGTCCACTGCGAGCGTGTTCATGGCAGGCTAGGCGAGGCCAAGGACGGCATCGAGACGAAACAAAGGCCCGCAGATGAGGTGCGGGCCTTGCACAAAGGCCCGGGTCAGGCTTCGGACTTGGTCTTGAGAACCTTGCGGCCACGATAAAAGCCGTTGGGGCTGATATGGTGACGCAAGTGTGTC
>Ga0194134_10000963_pt1 | contig 41742 bp, 31 predicted proteins | sample TA2KigOff0mmetaG_FD_148602 | JGI IMG/M metagenome (GOLD analysis project Ga0194134, IMG submission 148602) | Freshwater microbial communities from Lake Tanganyika, Tanzania - TA2015056 Kigoma Offshore 0m | ecosystem: Environmental > Aquatic > Freshwater > Lake | place: Tanzania: Lake Tanganyika... | reverse complement strand
AAGCTTCTAGAAGTTGGAAGCGGAGTAGGTGCTCAGACACTACAGCTTTTGAAAAGGTTCCCACAACTCCATATTACCTGTGTGGATCGATCTTCCAAGCAACTTGAAGAAGCAAAAAAGGTATTGGTAGGATTTGAATCTAGGCTAAGTTTTCTGGAGCAAGATGGATGTAAATTAGCGATAGAAGAGCGCTTTGATTCCGCTTTTGTATGCTGGACCTTGGAGCATGTATCCGAGCCAAAGGAAATGCTGGCTAGGCTAAGGGAGCATCTGGTTCCTGGGTCCAAGGTGTACGTGACGGAGGTATTTAATGCGAGCTTTTATGTATCCCCCGGCTACCATGGACTAGAAAAATATATGACTAATTTGAGTGCCTACCAAAAAATGATGGGGGGTCATCCAGATGTTGGAATCGAATTAGGGAATCTTTTGGTGGAGACAGGTTTTGCTAAAGTGGAAACGGTTTTCGATGGTTTTTACTTCGATAAAAGGAAAACTGAAAGTAAAAAAAAGTACTTGCCCTATTGGAAAGAATTACTCAAAAGTGCGTCTCACAAACTTCTAAACTTTGGATTTTGTGATTCCCAATTGCTTATTGAGGTAGAAAATGACTTTGAAAAATTAGCTGAAGATGAAAATGCCATTTTTTTCTACCAATTTGTACAAGCAAAAGCCACCCTTTACTAAGGTATTATGAAAATTCTTCGTCGGATTTGGAAAGTTCTTTGGAGGTCCTTTTTATGGTTTATTGGGCTCTCCTTTGGCTTAGTTATTTTGTATCGATTTGTTCCTGTGCCCATTACACCCCTTATGGTAATAAGAGTCGTGGAACAATCATTTGATTCGGAAAAGGAAGTTCGCTTGTACAAGGATTGGGTTTCCATAGACGAGATGTCTAGGCATGCTCCACAGGCGGTAGTGGCTGCTGAGGACCAAAAATTTTTAGAGCATCATGGATTTGATTTTGAAGCTATGCAGGAGGCGTGGGAAAACAATCAAAAGGGAAAGCAAATCAAAGGAGCAAGCACCATTACTCAACAAACCGTCAAAAATGTTTTTTTGTGGCCTTCAAGAAGTTATGTTCGCAAAGGTCTAGAAGCTTATTTTACTGTTTTGGTTGAATTGATGTGGCCGAAGGAACGTATCATGGAGGTGTATCTCAATGTTATTGAAATGGGTGACGGGGTCTATGGTATAGAGGCAGCTTCTCAGACATTTTATAACAAGAAAGCAGCAGATCTTTCCAAGGACCAAGCTGCCATGATTGCAGCAGTATTACCGAACCCAAGACGCTGGAGCCCTGCTCGTCCTACCTCCTACATTCAAAGTAGGCAGGGGTGGATCATGCGGCAAATGAGCAACCTTCCCCCAACGGGCTTTGGACAATAAATTATAAAATTATTTTTTAAAATATAATATTTTCAAGTTATAGCCTTTCCTTTTCTAAGAAAGAAGAAAGATCGCAGGCCTAGTCAATAAAAATTTATTCTCGAACCAAATAAAATTCTAAAAATTAGGGGAGTCCTCCCCAATAGCCTAAACTTGTTGGTCTTTATTAAACACAAAACCCAAAGTCAAAAAAAGGCCTAAAAATTCAAAATTGAGGCAATTAAAAAATGCAAGAAAAATTTATCCACAAAATCAATTATTTATCCACACTCTTCATCAAAAACGATATAAAAATCTGAAAAACAATTAGTTATAGTATTTTGAAATAAATGAATTTGTGGATAATTGAAGCTAAATAAAATAGTGCTAGGATTAAAATGGATCCGAAAGTGGATAATTTCAATATCCAAATTTTATTTTATTTAGGAGAAATTTGAAGTTAGGAAAGGGGCTCAATCGAATGGAAATAAGTGATGGAAAAAGAAATTTATTTCAAGTTTTCAGACAGCAAATTCACTAAAATCAGCGATTTTTTCGAAGGGATGAAAACTGAAATATTCTTTAAAAATTGTATTTAATGTTTTAGAAATATAAAAATAACTAGAATTCAAATCTACCTCTATAAGATTTAATTTTCGCAGAAGTTGATCCATGAATTTTATTTCCTATGGCAGTCTATTCTTCGTCTAGTAACTCTCTATCTAATGCTCGGATGGCATCTAGAATTAAGTACACGGTACCAAGGTAAAATTGGGGATGAATTCGCTTGAATTCATCTCTCGGGGTATGGTAATCTTCATGATCTTCTACCCCAAAATAGAGGTGAGGTATTTTTTTCTCAAAAAATGCTCCATGATCAGATGATCTAGTCCAATCTTCGCTTCCTGTTCCTGGGATATCGTGTCCAAATTTCAGTTGAGAATGGATTTGGGTGGGTAGGGTTTCTAGGATTCGTTTAAACACAGGGTGGTAGTAAGTTCCAGAAGCATATATTTCTTTGGCATCACTCCTAGAAAGCATATCCATATTTACATTGAGTAAAATTTGATCTAGGGGTAAAGGAAAATTTTCTACCAAAGCTTTTGCCCCTCTAAGCCCCATTTCTTCAGCATCTACTGCTGCAAATACCATCCCGTGCTGGGGTTGATTTTTTGAAAAATATCTTGCCAATTCCAATAAGGCAGCAGTTCCAGATGCATTGTCATCTGCTCCATTGTATATGGAATCCCCTTCTGAGTTGGGCCTACCTATTCCCACATGATCGTAATGTGCAGTGATTACTATCACTTTTTTGGAGCTTTTTCCAGGGACAAAGGCTACAATATTGGCGACCTGATCGTAATTTTTTTGTTCTCTAGTATGGAAAAAAGTAAAATGCTGAACATACTCTGGAAAAAGAGGCTGAACGCCCTCAAGAGAACTTAATTCTTGTAGTACGTAGTTTTGTGCTTGTAAATGTCCATCGCGGTGAGGCCTTCGCCCAGACCAGTTGTCAGATGCTAAACGCTCTACGTGTTGGAGCAGTCGGACACTATCAATTTCTTGTGCAAAAGAGAAGGAATAGGTACCAATAACTAAAATTAAAGTAATTAATTTGTGTTGAAGCATAAGAAATAGTGGCCAGGTTCCGTTGGGAAGAAAGCGATAGCCTTCTTAATCATTATCCGGTTGTTGAGATTTTATGAAATATATCATTGCTTTTCTTTTTTTACTAGTAATTCCTTTTAAAAGCCAAAGCCAAGGGGCTTTGCCCCCTACATTTTTTGAGGGGAAGTCCATGGTTCTTATTTCCAGTGATCCTTCAGCTTTTCCTTCCTTATCTTGGCGAGCATTGGCCGATAGCTTGCATTCGTATTTCATTGCCGCTGGAGGTGATCCAGTAGGGTATTTAGAGTTGGAGCAAGTAGTTTTATCGGAAGTAAGACAGGCAGAGTATGCCAAAGCATTTCAACAGAGGCAAATACAGCAAGCCATTTTGGTCACTAGACAAAAAGAAAAGGTGAGTATCCATATTGCCTTGCTATCTGGAGATGCTAATCTCATCTCTACAACGGGAATTGCGACTTTTTCTGGTATGGATTGGAAACAAGCAGGGGAACAGTTGGCAGCCTTTGGCAAGAGTACCAAAACGAAAAATCTCTTGGTCATCGATGTACCAGAATTTCCAAGTTTGGGTGAAAAAGTAGCGGCCAACACGAATCAAAAAGTTTTTCAAAGAAAGCCTCTGAATTTGGAGGTATTTAAGTTGGGTATTCCTTTAGAAGGCTCAGCAGCCCTGTTAGGCCCCATGAGTTACTATAGATACGATCTTTTGGGAAAAAATCAGGAGGTGTTTTTAGCAGAGTTGGAAAATCAAAAAAAAGAAATCGAGGAAATTTTTAAGCAAAATTATCCCCATGCTTTCGTTTGGCTTACCGAATCAAAGTCATCGCAGGAACTCATCAACGATCAGGTGCAATTTGTTCTCCTAAAAGCAAGTGGCCGACAAGGAGATCTAATGAAAAGCTTTGGTTTGGAACCAGTAACAGGGGATGAAGCGAACCAGATGGTCGTAAAATATTACATCACTTTGCTGGTAAGAGACGAAATTTATCTTGGACCCACTTGGGATGCATCTCCCAATTCAAGCCTAGCCTTACGGCAGTTCTTAGAAAATTTAAAAAAATAGAGACATCAGGAGGGGATTATTTTTTTGTCACCCAGGGAAGGTTTTTAGAAAGAAGTATTGGGAAACAACTCTTCGTTGAGAAAGGGAATAAGGGAAAGTAAGATGGCTTGCTTGTAGTAGGACTCCCTAGTGAGTAATCCCTGTGTCAAAAGACCTACCGACCCCCCTTTTTGTTTGGAATTTCTTTCCTTAAAAACAAGGTCGTCTGCTTCGCCTAGCTCCCTACCTTGGCGAATCAAATTCACCACAATGGAGGGAAGGTAAAAAGTGCCGGTTTGTGCTTGGCTGGTTTTCCCAGAAGAATGAAGTATAAAAATCCAAGCGAAAGCATACATTCCTCCCTGGTCTTCTGCTACTCCTCCTTCTATTCCTAACCAATAGTTGGCCTCTGGCCGTAACTGCCGGGCATGAAGCGCCCTGTTTTTTGCACCTAACCAGGTTTCTTCTAATCCAAATGGCTGATCAGAGACTCCCGATAGCGCAGCTACACCCTCGACCGAAATAGATTTGGGGAAGGCCATGTCGAAAGCTTCTCGGGTACAAGCGATTTTAACAGGATTTTTGCTCCCTACCACGACCAGTTGGGGGGTCTTTGGGAAAAGTGGATCTGGGGGAGGGGCCATGCTAGTGGTCAAAGCCCTAGGCCATGTTGGTAAATACCTGATTCACATCGTCATCCTCTTCCAAACGATCAATTAGCTTGGAGATGATTTCCTCCTGCTCCTCAGTCAATTCGGTCAGGGTAGTGGGGAAGCGCTGAAAATCTGCAGAAATAACTTCAATGGAACGATCTTCTAAGGCTTTTTGCATTACTCCAAAATCCTCAAATTCGGTGTAAACAAAGATTTCTCCTTCGTTCTCGGCAATTTCAGTGAGGCCAAAATCAATCAATTCCAATTCGAGTTCTTCTAAGTCGTAGGCAGCTTTTGCAAAGCGAAAAACTGCTTTTCGTTCAAACATAAAACTAACAGATCCCGAGGTTCCCAAAGAGCCCCCAGCTTTTGCAAAGTATGAACGGACGTTGGCTACCGTGCGGTTGGTATTGTCGGTGGAGGTTTCTACTATTACCGCTACTCCAAATGGGCCATAACCTTCGTATACGATTTCTTCGTAATCTTTTTCTTCTTTATTAGAGGCGCGTTTGATGGCACTTTCAATTCTATCTTTAGGCATTTGTGCCCCTTTGGCATTTTGAATGACTGTCCGAAGTTTGGCATTACTAGAGGGATCTGGTCCTCCTGCCTTGACAGCCATGACGATTTCCTTTCCTAATCGGGTAAATACCTTGGACATTTTGTCCCAACGCTTGAATTTTCTCTCTTTTCGGAATTCAAATGCTCTTCCCATAGCTGTGATCTTTTATAGGAAGCAAAACTAACAAATTCTTTTTTCCATTGAAACCCAATGTGTCCTAGCAACACCTCCCAGCGATGCCTAAAGTAAGGGATCTCTTCGTTTTTACTTCTTCTGAGGGTTTATCTCTGCCTCCTTACCCAGGACTTTCTCGAGGAAGGGATTAAACCCTATTTCACGCACGGGGTCTAAACTCAAAACAAACCTAAAACGAACATGAAAAATTATATCCTTGCCACGGCATTTTGCACCTTTTGGAGTGTTGGACTTTTCGCACAAAATCAACGCATGCAGGGGCCACCTTCTCCCCAACAGCGGGCCGAACGAATGGCAGAAACCATGCTGCAGGAACTCAAACTTTCAGATCAGCAATTTCAGCAGGTAAAACAGCTTCTGTTAGAAAATGCAGAAATGCGGCAAGAAGCGATAGAGCAAGGCAGGCAAGCCATGGAAGCTAGAAAAGAGGCTGCAACTGCTCAAGAAGAAAAAATTACCAGCATCCTCACAGAAGAACAACGTTTGCTTTGGGAGGCATGGAAAGAGAAACGCAGGTCAGAAGATGCTGTAGGAAGAAATAGAAGATTTCCTAAAAATCGAGGACCTAGAGGCGAAAGGTAATACCATTCCTTTGAAACTAGATGGGAAGACATGTCAATGGATAAGGATCACTAGGCATGTCTTTACCTATCTTCTTCTATGGTAAATAGAGAAGCATCTTTTTTAGGAAGAGAAGAAGTTCCCATCAAGAACTCATCCACTTTGACGGCAGCTTCTCTGCCTTCTGATATGGCCCAAACTACGAGAGACTGTCCTCTTCGCATGTCTCCAGCCAAAAATACCTTGGGATGTGTGCTGCAAAAATTGTGCGATTTGGGCAGCTTATTTTCCATAAGTGCAATTCCAAAGCTTTCCAATAGTGCTTGCTGACCTGGACCTACATACCCTATGGCAAGGAAGGCAAGATCGCATGGTAAGGTCCGCTCAGTACCTGGGATCTCCTCATATACCATTCTGCCATCTTGGTATTTCCATTCCAAATCTACTACGGTAAGTCCCAAAACCTTCCCTTCGGCGTCACCAACAAATTCTTTGGTAAGTACGGAGTACAGGCGCTCGCCTCCTTCTTCATGAGAGCTAGAGGTTCTTAAGGTCATGGGCCATTCTGGCCAAGGGTTGGTGGTAGTTCTACGTTGTGGAGGCTTGGGAAGTAACTCCAACTGGGCGATACTAGCAGCCCCATGGCGCTGGGAGGTCCCTATGCAATCGCTTCCTGTGTCTCCACCCCCAATGACTAGGACATGTTTGCCTTTTGCAGAAATAGGATTTTGTGAAATTTCACCTCCAATGACTTGGTTTTGTTTGCCTAAAAACTCCATCGCGAAATGAACTCCCTGGAGCTCAGCTCCCGGTATGGATAAGGCTCGGGGTTGTTGTGCACCAATGGCCAAAACGATAGCATCGTACTGCTGCAGAAGCTCTTCTGTCTCCACCTGCTTTCCAATTTCTTGATGGGTAAGGAATCGTACGCCTTCTTGTTCCATCAGCGTAATTCTTCTATCAATGACCCATTTCTCTAACTTAAAATCAGGAATTCCATAGCGGAGTAAGCCCCCAATTTTTGCTTCTTTTTCATAGAGACTTACCTCGTGGCCTGCTTGATTGAGTTGGTCTGCTGCAGCCAGCCCGGCAGGCCCTGAGCCTATTACGGCCACTTTTTTGCCTGTTCTTTTTGTGGGAGGAGCAGCTTGAAGCAAACCCAGTTCATAGGCTGTTTCTACTATGCTTTTTTCAATCAACTCTATGGTTACCGGGTCCTTATTGATTCCCAAAACGCAGCTTGCTTCGCAGGGTGCTGGACATATTCGTCCAGTAAACTCTGGAAAATTGTTGGTGCTGCGCAAAATTCGTATGGCTTGCTGCCAATCTTGAGTATACACGGCATCATTAAATTCTGGTATCACGTTGCCTAAAGGACAACCATGATGGCAAAAAGGAACTCCGCAATCCATGCATCGTGCGGCCTGAACTTGCACTTTCTCCTCGGAAAAAGGAGTATAAATTTCCTTATAATCCTGTATCCTCTCTTTGGGATTACGGCCCACAGGCGTTTCTCGGCCAAATTGTAAAAATCCGTTTTTAGCTCCCATATTAAGCCATTGAAGTTGCGTGGAGGATTAATTTTTTTGCCAAAATGGCTTTGTAATCTTTTGGTATCACCTTGATAAATGCACCCTTGGCTTGTTCCCAATCCTGTAAAAATTCATGTGCACGTTTACTTTGGGTAAATGCCAAGTGGCGTTTGAGGTAGGACTTAATTAAGGAATAGTCTGCGTCATCGGGCAAATCAAGATCTACCATTTCGGTGTTGACTTCTGCTAGGTAGGTTTTGAGGACAAAGGCTAGCCCACCGCTCATCCCCGCGGCAAAGTTTCTGCCTATTTCTCCCAGATTAATGACTATTCCCCCGGTCATGTATTCGCAGCCGTGATCTCCTATTCCCTCAATGACTGCATTGACTCCAGAGTTACGCACACAAAATCTCTCCCCTCCTTTTCCATTGATATAGGCTTCTCCTGAAGTGGCGCCATAAAAGGCTACATTTCCAATGATAATATTTTCTTCCGCCAAAAAGCGAGCATTTCTACTGGGGTAGCATATCAATCTTCCTCCAGAGAGTCCTTTTCCAAAGTAATCGTTGGCTTCACCTTCCAATTCAAACTGTACTCCTTTGGCTAGGAATCCTCCAAAAGTTTGTCCTGCAGACCCTGAAAATGTAAATTTTAGGGTGTCTTCTGGAAGGCCAATGCTTCCGTAGATGTTGGAAATTTCATTGGAGAGCATGGCCCCTACTGCTCGGTCGGTATTTTTGATTTCGAAAAACCCTTGGGCAGGAATGGCTTGCTCCAAGGCAGGACTCGCTGCTAGGAGTAATTTTCGGTCAAGGACCTCATCCAAATCCACTTCTTGGTCGATTTGCTTGTGCGTGCCTACGTGACCGGGGACTTCCACTTTATGGAAAATAGGAGAAAGGTCGATTTTATCGCGTTTCCAATGGGAAAGGTGATTAGCAGATTGAAGCACCTGGCTTTGACCAACCATTTCATTAATGGTCCGGAAGCCAAGAGAGGCCATGATTTCTCGAAGCTCTTCCACCAAAAATTTAAAGTAATTCACCACATGATCCGGGTCCCCGGTAAAGAGTTTACGAAGCTCTGGATCTTGGGTAGCTATCCCTACAGGGCAGGTGTTTAGGTGGCATTTCCGCATCATGATACAGCCTTCCACCACCAAGGCTCCGGTTGCAATCCCCCATTCTTCTGCTCCAAGGAGGGTGGCAATGGCCAAGTCTCTTCCAGTCCTCAATTGCCCATCTGTTTGCAGCACTACCCTGCTTCGAAGGTTGTTTCGAACCAAGGTCTGATGTGCTTCTGCAAGGCCAAGTTCCCAGGGTAAGCCAGCGTGACGAATAGAACTCAAGGGAGAAGCTCCAGTACCCCCATCTGCTCCAGAAATTAGAATCACATCGGCCATGGCTTTGGCCACGCCAGCAGCCACAGTACCTACCCCTGCTTGCGATACCAGCTTGACATTGATTCTTGCCTTTCGGTTCGCATTTTTCAAATCAAAAATGAGTTGAGCCAAGTCTTCAATGGAGTAGATGTCATGATGCGGAGGAGGAGAGATCAAACCAACTCCAGGCGTGGAATGCCTTACTCTCCCTATCCAATCGTCAACTTTATGGCCGGGCAGTTGTCCTCCTTCTCCTGGCTTGGCTCCTTGAGCCATTTTGATTTGAAGTTCGTCGGCATTGCTAAGGTAGTGGGAAGTGACCCCAAACCTTCCTGAAGCAACTTGTTTGATGGCTGACCTTTCCCAATCCCCATTGGGTTTTTTCTCGTAACGAATCTCGTCTTCTCCACCTTCTCCAGAATTACTTTTGGCTCCTATTCGGTTCATTGCGATGGCCAAGGTGGTATGGGCTTCATGGGAAATGGAGCCAAAGGACATGGCGCCAGTGGCAAATCGCTTTAAAATGAGTGCTGCTGGCTCTACTTCCTCTAGGGGAACAGCTATTTGCTTTTTAAACTCAAACAAGCCCCTTAAAGTGAGGCCATCTTGAGACTGCTCGTTTATTTTTTCAGCAAATTTTTTATATAAGTTGTAGTCTCCTAAGCGAGTTGATTTTTGCAACAAATGAATGGTTTCAGGATTGAATAGGTGCTTTTCTCCTCTTCTTTTCCATTGGTATACTCCTCCAGATTCTAGGTTTTCCGTAGAGGCTCCAAAGGCGGCCTTGTGCCGAATCAACACCTCCTTGGCCAGCTCGTCAAAGGAGATGCCACTGATGCGAGATACCGTGCCTTTAAAGCAGCGGTCCATCACTTCTGGACCAAGGCCTATGGCTTCAAAAATTTGAGCTCCTTGATAAGATTGAAGTGTAGAAATACCCATTTTGGAGAGTACTTTCAGTAGCCCTTTACCAATGCCTTCTTGGTAGTTGGTCAATACCTGCTTCTCTTCTTGAACCTTAGGAAACTGATCTTTTCTGTACAGGTCTAGTAAGGTCTCCAAGGCCAAGTAAGGATTGATGGCAGAGACTCCGTAGCCGATGGCCGTGGCAAAATGATGCACCTCACGGATATCGGCAGATTCCAAGACCAATCCTGCACGGGTTCTGATCTTCTTTTTTACCAAATGCTGATGTACCGCTCCAATGGCCAATAAGGAGGGGATAGGGGCTAGCTGCTCCGTAATTCCTCTATCGGAAAGAATCAACACGTTTTTTCCTTCTAACAAGATGGCCTCTTCGGCTTCTTGGCAAAGGGTATCCAAGGCAGCTAAAAGCCTACCGGGCTGCTGATCTGCTTGAAAATGCCCGAAAAGACGCTTGGCCCTGTAGCCCAAATGCTCCATTCGTGTGATTTTCTCTAAATCCTCATTCAACAAGACAGGTTGGGAAATGTGAATTTGCTTGGTATGCTGTGGGCTTTCCTCTAATATATTGTGTCCTTCACCAATTCGAGTAAATAGGGACATGACCAATCGCTCCCGGATGGGGTCTATGGGGGGATTGCTTACTTGAGCAAAGAGTTGTTTGAAATAATTTGAAATGTGTTGGCTTTGAGAGGATAGCACCGCCAATGGCGTATCCGCCCCCATGGAGCCAACAGCTTCATAGCCCGATTCACCCAATGGGGCTAGAATCACTTTTAATTCCTCGGTAGTATAGCCAAAAGCGGTTTGCCGGGTTTGGATTTCTGCTGTAGAATAAGGATAGGCAAGCTCGTCTGGATCAGGTACTAACCTAAGCTTGGTGCGCTGTTCATTCACCCACTTGCTGTATGGCTGCCTGCGGCAAATGTCCCCCTTTACCTCTTCGTCGAAAAGGACTCTTCCTTGTTCCAGATCGGCCCACAGCATACGTCCTGGGCTAATTCTTCCTTTCTCTGAAATACTGCCTTCCCGAATGGGTAAGGCGCCTGCTTCTGAGGATAGGATCAAGCGTTGATCTTTAGTGATAAAATACCTCAGAGGTCGCAGGCCATTTCGGTCCAGGGTTGCTCCCACAGATTTCCCATCGGTGACCAAAAGGGCAGCAGGGCCATCCCATGGCTCTACCAGAGAAGCATGAAATTTGTAAAATGCTTCTCGATCCCTGTCCATGACTTCATTGTCTTGCCATGCTTCAGGAACGAGCATCATCAAGGCATGTGGCAAACTTCTTCCGCTAAGGGTAAGCAACTCCAGCATAGCGTCCAAGTTGGCGGAGTCGGAATTCATTTTGTTGGTAATGGGAAGAAGTTTGGCCAATTCCTCATCGGTAAAGAAGCTGGATTTCATCAGCGCTTCTTTCGATCTCATTTTATTCAAATTGCCTCGAATGGTGTTGATTTCTCCGTTATGGGAAAGGAAGCGGAAAGGTTGGGCAAGCCTCCAATTGGGGAAGGTGTTGGTGGAAAACCTAGAATGGACGATGGCAAAGGCAGAAGCCATTTTTGGATTTTGTAAATCCTTAAAAAAGGGCAGTACCTGGTCGGTTCGTAATTGGCCTTTGTACACTACGGTACGTGAACTGAAGCTAGCAAAATAAAAGGCATGGTTGACCCCAGGAATTTGAGAATTGATGCTAGAGCTAGCATAATTCCTGAGTACATAAAGCTTTCGCTCTAGGTGCAGGTCCGTAAGTCCTTGTCGGTGGCGTACAAAAACCTGCTCGATATTGGGCATGACTTCCAAAGCTCCGGAACCGGGTATGGTTTCGTCTACAGGTACTTTTCTATATCCTAAAAGTTCAAAATCTAGCTCTTCAATCAATTGGTTGAGGAGCTCTTTTGATTTTAAATAGAGCTGCTTGTTGGTTGGGAAAAAAGTCATGCCAAGCCCAAAATGCCCTGGCTCGGGGAGCTTGATTTCTGTTCGGCAAGTTACCTCTTTTAAAAATTGATGGGGAATCAGAAAGCATATCCCAGCCCCATCTCCCGTCTTGGGGTCTGCACCTCTACCGCCACGGTGCTCCATGTTGCTCAACATGTAAAGGGCATTGCTGATCGTCTCGTGAGTAGGGGTATTACTTAAATCCACCACCGCGCCGATTCCACATGCATCATGCTCAAACTCTGGACGATATAATCCTTGCTGCATTACTAAGATTTAATAGGGATAAAAATTTCCAAAAATTACAAAAAAAATCTAAATCATTAAAATAATGATAATAGAAATACAAAAATAATAATGAAAACTAGTAAATAACAAAAAAAAAATGAAAATACGGAAATTGAATTTTGAATATTTTTTTACCTATAAATCGCATGGTTTTTGAAAAAATCGAAAAAAATGAAGTCTATTTTAAATTTTTTTCAAAAAAACTTCAGGCCCAACAGAAATAAGGCCAAGTAAATCTGTTCAAAAAATAATTTTTATTTGGTACTTATTGCCATACTCAATAGAAAAAAATGAAATATATTCTTAGTACAGAATATATTAAAGATTTATAAGTAGGCTTAAAAAATAGGATTTCAAATTAATCTGTAAATGGGGCGAGATCATCTTTTTCTGCTGTGCGCAGGTGAACTTTAACCTTTTTAATTTTCCTTGAATCCACAGCCAATACGGTAAATTCGAAAGGATTGAAAACAATTTTAGCTCCATTTTTGGGGAGTTTGGCATTGAGTTCTAAAAGTAGTCCCCCTAAGGATTCACTCTCTCCTTTGACTTCTTCGAAAAGTTGTGGATCCAGGTCTAATTTTTTGCAAAAATCATGTAAGGATATTTTACCTTCAAACAAGAAGGTATGTTGGTCTAGTTCTTGGAAAAAGTAAGTATCCGGTTCATCAAATTCATCGTGGATTTCTCCTATGATCTCCTCAAGGAGGTCCTCCAAGGTGATTAGGCCAGAGGTGCCCCCATATTCGTCTACCACAATGGCCATGTGCACCCGCATTTTCTGAAAATCCTTGAGCAAAGCATCTACCTTTTTGTTTTCTGGCACAAAAAAGCTTTTTCGAACCAAGGTACTCCAGTCGAATGATTCGTCTTTGTCTATGTGAGGCAGTACATCTTTGATATACAGTATGCCTTTTATCGAATCAATGGTTTCTTCGTAAACAGGAATTCTGGAATAACCACTTTTGTTAATTTTATCCATGAGTTCATGGAAATCAAGTCCTATTTCTACTGCCGAAATCTCCATTCGGCTTTTCATCACTTGCCTCACGGTGAGTGTTCCAAAGTTGACGATTCCCCGAAGGATTTCTTTTTCTTCCTCTGGGGTTCCGGCAGCATTGAGTTCCAAGGCTTGATTTAATTCTTCTACGGTTAGGGAATACCCTCTTTGTTGAATTTTTCTTTCCACGGCTTTGGTCTGAGCAAGTATAGCAGAAGAAAGGGGGAGGACCGCCTTATTAAGGAGAGTAATTACACCAGAAAAAGCTGTTACAAATCCAATTTTCGATTTTTGAGCTAGCATTTTGGGAAGAAGCTCAATTCCTACTACCATCCCTAATCCTTGGACCAGGATGCCTACCCAAAAAGGGAGGGGATCTAAGGAATTAAAATAATAGGTAAATAAAAAAGTGCTCAAGACCAGGCTTCCGAGGACACCTACTTGTTGCAGGAGCATCAAGCTACTCAAAAGTTCTCTTGGGCTAGTTAGGAGGCGATCCATGTGAGTCCCTTTTTTGGGGTGACGCTGACGTAGCAAAGTCAATTTATCCTGAGTTAAGGAAAAAATAGCTGCTTCAGCTCCAGAGCAAAGCATGGCCCCTAAGACAAAGAGAAGCAAGACTAATCCATAACCCAATAAAAAGCTAAAAGAGTACGGGAAAACCTGGGCTATCAAAAGGTAACTCGGGTAAGGGTCGTCCATTTGCAAGTGAGAAATGAAAAGGTAAAAGTACAAAAACCCCCAAACATGTAGCTTAGGGGTTCAATTTACTTAAAAAGGGAGATCATCATCTCCTTCTTCTAAAGACATTGCTGGCACGCTGGCCGAAGTGCTAGAAGCAGGGGATTGTGCTGCATTAGCAGCTCCTGGAGCAGTAGACATTCCTTCTGGTTTCCCGCCTACCATGGTAAAACTTAGGACACGAATTTTCATTCGCTTTCGGTTTTGTCCTTGTTCATCGGTCCATTTATCGGATTTTATTTTACCTTCTACATAGATCTGAGAACCTTTTTTCAGGTATTTTTCAGCAACTTTTGCCTGCTGATCCCATAGCTCGAGATCGTGCCATTCGGTCTGTTCCACGCGATTGCCATTTCTATCTTGGTAGGCTTCTGAGGTAGCCAAACTCAGGTTGGCAACCACCTTATCTCCTTCAAGATACTTGACCTCTGGATCGGCCCCCAAGTGGCCCAATAAAATTACTTTGTTTACGCCTGCCATTGCATTGTGGTTTATGTGATAAAAAAGTTTAGAAGAATTGAAAGTACTCAAATCCCTCGATCGTTCAAATACCTGAGCATCAATATTGGTTTGGGTAAGGCATCAAGTTGTCTTTCTTCTACAAGTTGGTATCCAGACAAATCCGCCCATTTCTTGAGTTGAGCCATATTTTCCTGGGAAATTTCCAATTCCCAGAAGGAAACATATAAGCGACGGTGTGACAGTAAATGTCTATATTTTTTAGGAAAAAGAAGGGGGGATTGTTGTCTCGCCCAGGGAGCATTGGGAAGATTTTCCAAAAGAGGGAAATCATACAAGCCTGTCCAAATATCTCCCGGGCCTCTTTGGTTACACACCCATGAGGTGCCGCAGGTCAGCACCAGGTAGTTGATCTCCCTGTCTTTTACCTTGGTTTTATTTTCTTTGACGGGCAGGGCACTTACCAGATTATTTTGAAAAGCAAAACAAGAGGAAGATAGTGGGCAAGAAATACAATCTGGAGATTTGGGTACGCAGCAGCGTGCTCCGAAATCCATGATGGCCTGATTGTATGCTGAGTGCTGCTCTTTAGGGAGCAGTACATTGGCTAGGCTTTCAAATTCCTTGAATGCAGAACTGCTTGCGATATCGGTGGTAATTCCAAAATACCTTGCTAATACTCGAAAGACATTTCCATCCACCACCGCTTTTGCTTCTCCAAATGCAAAGCTGGATATAGCTGCTGCAGTATACTTTCCTACTCCCTTGAGTCGAAGAAGGGATTCGTAGGTTGAAGGAAAATTGCCCTGAAGTTCATGCAAAATAAATTTTGCACATTGATGAAGGTTTCTTGCCCGGCTATAGTACCCCAATCCTTGCCAAAGTCTAAGCACTTCGGACTCTGGAGCCATAGCAAGATCTTTTACGCTAGGATAGGCTTCTACAAAAGAAATGTAATAAGGTAAGCCTTGTGCCACTCGGGTTTGCTGTAGGATAATTTCAGACAACCATATTTTGTAGGGGTCTTGGGTTTCTCTCCAGGGAAGTTCGCGGGGATGGGCTCGGTACCAGGCAAGAATTTCAAGGGAAAACATTTGATTTTCAACTACTTTACGCATAAGCTTCCGGGGAGATTCAAGATACAAACCAAGCTATTTTTTTCGAATATCTTTTTTAATTGCCAATAGCATCGTACATTTGCCAACCCAAAATCACTTGGTTCATAGGTGGTTAGGGGCATCCTAAAATTTCTAAAATAAATTCACTGTGACAAAAGCAGAAGTAATTACCAAAATTTCCGAAAAAACTGGAATTCAAAAAGACGATGTTACCCAAGCCGTAGAGGCGTTTTTCAAGGTAGTTAAAGATTCCATGGCTGATGGAGACAACATCTACGTCAGAGGATTTGGAAGTTTCATCAACAAGAAAAGGGCAAAAAAGATTGCGCGAAACATTTCTAAAAATACCGCTATCGTTATTGAAGAACACTTTATTCCTGCATTTAAGCCCTCTAAGGTATTTGTAGAGAAAATAAAGAATAGCAAAAAAATTAAGCAAGTAGCCGCTCAGGGATAAGCCTGGGTGGATAGGTACATGAAAAAACTTCAGTTTGTTCTCATTGGCCTAGGGTTAATCTCTGTTTTAGGGCTCTACGCATTGCCCAAGGTAGTCGTAGAAAACAAGGATACGGAGAGCACCATGGAGGGAGAAGGAGGCGATCCAACTTCCGAGGCGATCACAGCGTCCCATGAGAATACACTATCTTCTAAAAATAGAAGCCAAGCGGATCAGCTGATCCAACAGTTTGCCAACGCTCCGACTCCTGAGGAAAAAGTGGCTTCTGCTCAAGTCTTGGCCGGAATTTATTCTGAAGAAGGGATTTTTGATAGTGCCGCTTATTATTGGAGTGAAGCAGCTGAGATTTGGCCTGATAATTTGTTTGTGGTAGAAGAAGCTGGAAAAGCATCCTACGAGGCATTTTCATTTGCCTTAGACAAACAAAAAGTAGAGACTCTAGCAGCCAAAACCAGGACGTACCTGAATAGGGTGTTGGAAAAAGATCCTTCTCGACTTGACTTGAAAACTAAAGTCGCGATGACCTATGTCTCTTCTGCCAATCCCATGCAGGGCATTACCATGCTTCGGGAAGTGTTGGAAGAAGATCCTCAACATGAAGATGGGCTTTTCAATATGGGGGTTCTCTCCATGCAATCTGGACAGTACGCACGTGCTGTTGAGAGGTTTGAGGAGCTGGTACGCTTTCATCCGAGCAACGTGCAAGGCCAGTTTTATTTGGCCGTGAGTTATTTTGAATTAAAAGAAAAGAATAAAGCAAAAAAACAGTTTGAACAGGTAAAACAGATGACCCAAGATCCTATGATTTTGAGTAGTGTGCAAAGTTACCTAGACAAACTATAACCTATTTCAAACACTTTAACATGTAATCCTATGCCTTGCGGAAAAAAAAGAAAACGCCATAAGATCGCTACGCACAAGCGTAAAAAGAGATTAAGAAAGAATAGACATAAGAAGAAGTAAGAACTTCTTGGAGTACCTATTTGCGTACATTACGTTCATTAACATAATTAATTAAAAAAAATTTGAGTACGGAATTGTTAATCGATTCTGCTCAAAATGGAAGTCGAATTGCCTTATTGCAGGATAAGCAATTGATTGAGCTGCATTCCGAAGGAATGGATACTCAATTTAAGGTAGGTGACATTTATTTGGGTACGGTCCGTAAGATAGTCAATGGACTCAATGCCGCGTTTATTGACGTGGGCTATGAGAAAGATGCCTTTCTTCATTACCAAGACCTAGGTCCAAATATCAATAGCTTGTTGAAGTTTATCAAGATGGTTCGCAACAACAACTATAACAACTACTTGCTAAAAGGCTTTGACAACGAACCTGAAATAGAAAAAGTCGGTAAAATCGACAAAATTCTAGCCAAGACCAATCAGGTGCTGGTTCAGGTAGTCAAAGAACCTATTTCCACTAAGGGCCCTAGGCTATCCTGTGAGCTCTCTCTACCCGGGCGCTACCTTGTATTGGTTCCTTTTTCTGACACAGTCAATGTGTCCAAGAAAATCAGAAGCAACGAAGAGCGCAAAAGGCTACTCAGACTCATCAATTCAATCAAACCAGCCAATTTCGGAGTAATCATCCGAACCGTGGCCGAAGGACAGTCCGTGACGGAACTTGATAAAGACCTTCGAAATCTTCTCGCAAACTGGGAAGCTGGAATGAATAAATTGCTGAAAGCCAAAAGTCGGGACAAAATTATTGGAGAGATGAGTATGGCCTCCTCCTTAGTAAGAGACCTACTCAATGAATCATTCGACGCAATCACCGTAGAAGAAGAGTCCACGTACGATCAGATCCGTTCCTACATCAGGTCAATAGCTCCTGAAAAAGAGAAAATTGTAAAACTTTACAACGGTAAAGTCAAGCTATTCGAAAGTTTTGGAATCGAAAAGCAAATCAAAAGCTTATTTGGACAAACCGTTAGCCTTCCTCAGGGAGGGTATGTAATTATCGAGCATACGGAAGCCCTGCACGTCATCGACGTCAACAGTGGGAATAAGTCCAATCAAGAAAGTGACCAGGAATCCACAGCACTTAAAACCAACCTGGTAGCTGCTAAAGAAATTGCTAGACAACTCCGCCTCCGAGATATGGGAGGAATCATTGTGGTCGATTTTATCGATATGAAAAGAGCCGAACACAAGAAGGCAATTTTTGATGCCATGATGATGGAGATGAAATTTGATAGATCCAAGCATACCGTTTTGCCTTTAAGCAAATTTGGGCTGATGCAAATTACACGGCAGCGTGTACGTCCAGAGGTCAATATTGTGACCAAGGAAACTTGCCCTTCGTGCAACGGTACCGGCAAAATCCAAGCCTCCATTTTGGTGGCAGATAAGTTGGAAAAAGATCTAGAGCATATTGCAACGGTTCAAAATGTGGACCATATCCACATTGGGCTGCATCCCTACCTGCACGCCTACTTTACTAAAGGAATGATTAGCCAGAGAGTAAGGTGGTTTTTGAAATACTTTAAATGGATACGACTGATCAAAGATTCTTCCCTACCAGTGACGGAATACAGATTCCTAGATGAATCTGGAGAAGAAATCGAACTAAAAGTAAAAAGCGAGGCTGAGTAAGCCCCGCTTTTTTTTTCTCTTTAATGATTCGATTAAAAAGGGAGTGCGTCTTCTTCGGAGGAAGAATAAAAGGTATCTACAGAGGGAGCTTCTTGAGGGGCAATTTCTCCTGCTTGGCTACGATCTACTTTGTAGGCTTTCACTTCGGTGTACCAACGTCCGTTGTACTCCCTACTTTCGACATCGATTCCTAAGGTAACTTTTTCCCCTACTTTTAACGCAAATTGATCGATCTTATCCCCCCATAGTGCCACGCATACCTTTTTGGGATACTGTCCTTCCGTTTCTAAAATAAATTCCTTCTTCCTCCAAGAATTTCCACTTTTTGAATTCCCACTTACCTCCTGCAACTGGTCTATGATTTTTCCGCTTAGGTCCATACATTAAGAATTTTTCTCTTGCTACGAAGGTAAGCATTGGATACAAATTTTTGTAGGCGAGCCTCTCTTATGCCTGCATTTTTTTATTTTTGGCCCCGAAGTGCACTTCTCAAAGGAAGCAATCCAAGGTCTTATTTTCCTGAAAAACAAACATTTACTCTTGTAATTTCGAGAATAATCCAAATTTTTTCCTGCTTTTTGAGTACAACTCTTGTTTTTATTCTAAAAAACAGCATAGATTTGAGCCCTTTATTTTTCCAATACGACTTTTAAAAAAAATTTATTCACCTAATTCGATACTATGGCCTAGACGTTTACGTTTTTTAACAACCAATCTTAAAAATGAGTAAGCAAATAGGTCCTGAAGACGGAGTGTTAATCACTCAGTATCGAAATGGCAACGAAGTTGCTTTTGATCTCTTGGTAGATCGTTACCAAAGTAAAGTTTATACTACCATTTACTTGATTGTAAAAGATCAAGAGGTGGCAGAAGACTTACTTCAAGATGTTTTTCTTAAAGTAGTTCAAACCCTCCATTCGGATAAATACAACGAAGAAGGAAAATTTTTGCCTTGGGTGATGCGTATTGCCCATAATTTAGCGATTGATCATTTTAGAAAGTCCAAGCGATATCCTACCATACTCCTGGAAGATGGAAGCAACGTGTTTAATTCCCTACACTTTGCAGAGGATTCTATGGAGGACAAGAAGGCGAAGGAAGAAACCTTGGAGCTAGTCAAAAAATTAATAGAAGAGCTTCCGGAAGCCCAGAGAGAGGTAGTGATTTTACGTCATTACCTGGACCTCAGTTTTCAAGAAATCGCAGATCAAACAGGCGTTAGCATCAATACCGCCTTAGGAAGAATGCGCTATGCCCTGCATCACATTAGAAAAAAAATGAAACAAGTTACACGCGCCTATGATAAAATCGTTTACCCCAAATGACCTGGTAAGATATATATACCAGGAAATGTCGGAGGTCGAACAAGAACTCTTAATGCAAGCCTTGCACAGCGACGATGCCTTGATGCAAGAATACATACAACTGCTGAGCACGATAGAGTTTTTGGAGCAGGTACAGCTGCAGCCTTCCGAAAAAGTAGTGAAAGCCATCAAAAAAATGGCCCATTCTACGGGACTTCAAAAAGTCTGAACCTTTGGTAACCCCGCATTTCTGCGGGGTTTTCTTTTTCCCAAGGCTCAACCCCCTCTTTTTTTAGAATTGAATGAGTTGGTAAGCCAGTGTTGAAGTTTAGTAGATTCTGCTGTCAACCGTAGACCGTTAGCTGTGGGCCATTTAAAACCACTTCATCATCGTGGCAATCAACTTCTTGACGCGTAACCCGTACGGGGGGCGGAGTAAACTGACGTTATTGAACCCTACTCTCTGCTTTAGCACCCCTTTTTCATTGCTAAAAGACAAAAATCCATACTTCCCATGGGCTTTGCCAATGCCACTGGTATTTACTCCTCCAAAAGGCATTTCGTTGTGAAGAAAATGTAGGACGCAATCGTTGATCACCATATTTCCTGCACTGGTTTCTACCATGATTCGCTTGGCATTGCCCTGATCCTGCCCAAAATAATAAAGAGCAAGAGGTTTGGGCTGTGAATTGATTAGTGCTATAGCATCGCTTAGTACATTGTAGGTCAGCACAGGTAACAGTGGTCCAAAAATTTCTTCTTGAAAAACCTTCATTTCGGAAGAAATCTCAGACAATATGGTGGGGGAGAGGTAGCGGGTTGACTTCTCTCCATTTCCGCCTATCTCTACCTGTGCTCCTTTTGCAGTAGCATCCTCAAGCATTTCCATCATCCGTTGGAAGTGCCTTTCATTTATAATCCGAGCATAGTCATGGCTCTTATCTATACCTTTACCCTCCTCGTCGTAGTACTTGACGAGGTTTATTTTCATTTCAGCAATAAATGCTTCCTTTTTATTTTCAGGTACTAAAATAAAATCAGGTGCAATGCAAGTTTGCCCACAATTGACAAATTTTCCCCATACGATCTTTTGCGCTGCGTCCGTGAGGTTAGCTGAAGCATCGATAAGCACAGGGGATTTACCGCCCAGTTCCAAGGTGACTGAACTCAAGTGTTGAGCGGCTGCTTTCATCACAATTTTCCCCACCTCTGGGCTCCCAGTAAAAAAAATGTGGTCAAAAGGAAGGTTCAAAAGTGAGGATGCAAGTTCTTTTTCACCTAGGCATACGGTAATTTCGTGGGGTGAAAATAGCTCACTTACCATCTCCTGTATGAGCAAGGAAGTATGAGCCGCGTATTCGGAAGGTTTTAGAATAGCCGTACATCCAGCTGCTATGGCGGACACCAAAGGCCCAAGGGCCAGATTGAAAGGGAAATTCCAGGGTGAAATTAACAGCGCCCTACCTTTGGGCTCGAAGTGAATAAAAGCTGAAGTCCCTAACATAGGAAGGGGGGTGGGCAATGGCTTTGGCCTCATCCAATTATCCAAATTTTTCAGGCAGTGCTTTATCTCTGACGTGACAGGGAATATTTCATTTAAGTCTACCTCTGGAGCAGGTTTACGCAGGTCCTCCCATAATGCCGTGCAAATTTGATCATGATGTTCTTGGATCCACTGCAACATTTTTTTGAGGCGTTCTTTTCTATCTTGGGCAGTAGATTTTCTCCAAGCGATGGAGGTAGCCCATTGCTCTTCAAAGAGCTGAAGAGGAGAAGGTCGTAAATCGGAAAGCTGTATCATGGGAAGTGAAGTGAAAGTTCTGCGAAATCTATAAGAAAAGGTAATAAAATGTAGGCACTTGCTTTTTGTAATCTTAAGGAATAACCTAAGCATAGTAAGGAGCAATTATTCCTATGAGCTCCCTTAATGGGTCTTTGAGCTGTCTTGGATAAGCCATTGGAGTTGTTCTAGCTCCTTTGGGGTCAAATCTCTCCATTTTCCAACCGCTATATCTAAGGGAATGTGCATGATACGAATTCGCTTGAGTTGAACCACCTGATAACCTAAGTAGGCGCACATTCTTCGAATTTGTCGGTTCAATCCTTGGGTCAAGATGATTTTGAATTTGAATTTGTGGATGGCTACCACCGTACATGGCGCTGTAACGGTACCCAATATGGGAATTCCAACACTCATTTTTTGAATAAAACCGGGATGAATAGGCTTGTCTACCGTGACCACATACTCTTTTTCGTGGTTATTTTTTGAGCGCAAAATTTTATTGACCAGGTCCCCTTCGCTGGTAAGCAGGATTAACCCTTCGCTGTCTTTGTCTAACCTTCCAATGGGAAAAATCCGTTCGGGATGCCCAATAAAATCGATGATATTGTCTTTTTCTCCAAGGGTATCCGTGGTAGATACAATGCCAACAGGTTTATTGAAAGCTAGGTAAACGTGTTGTTGTTTGGGTTTACCGATGAGTTGACCATCTACCCTTACCTCGTCTTGGGGAAAAACCTTGGTCCCTATTTCGGGAAGTATTCCATTGACAGTAATTCTCCCTTGTTCGAGAAGAACATCTGCTGCCCTCCTTGAGCAGTAGCCGACTTCACTCAAGTATTTGTTAATTCGTATGGAGGTAGGCTCACTCATAGTTGCAAGAAGGGAAACAAATAAAAGGTAAACCTACCAAGAAATGGGCAGAGCCGACTATTCCGTTTTTTTGGAGGAGGATGTAGCAAGTAATCGATCGTCTACCGTAGGATCAATGAGGGCCAGACGTTGGATGGCTTCGTTCTTTTTTAAGTTAAATGCTTGAAGATTGGCTTGAGAAATTGGCTCTGAAGGAGGGATGACCTCTTGCAGCCAATCTTCTTGCTTTCCATTTTTCCAAAAGCGAAAACATAGATGGGGCCCTGTCGCCAAGCCAGTGCTTCCCACGTATCCTATTACTTCCCCTTGTTTTACCCTAGCTCCTCTCCGGATGTTTCTCCCGATCTTTGACATATGCAAGTATTGGGTGGTGTAGGTATCGGTATGCTTAATTTTCACAAAATTGCCATTGGCGCTGGAGTATGTCGCTTCAATGACGGTACCATCCCCTACGGTTCGAATTTCAGTTCCCGTAGGCGCTGCATAATCGGTGCCTAAATGAGCTTTATATACTTTCTGAACAGGATGAAAGCGATTCAAATTGTACCTTGAGCTGATTCGCGTATACTTTAGGGGATCCCGTAAAAATGCTTTTTTGAAGCTCTTGCCATTTTGATCGAAAAAGGTGAGTTGACTGTTTTGCTCAAAAGGAATGGCATGCATGGGTGTTCCTAGATGTTGGAAAAATGCCATTTGAATACCTGATACAGAAACGACTTGGCCCTCAACTAATTTTTCTTCAAAAACCACTTTAAAAACGTCCCCTTTTTGAAGGCTTTGGAAATCCACTGACCAGCCGTATAAATCTGCAAATTCATCGATAAGTTCTGGAGAAATTCCTTTGGCTACCATGGCAGTGTACAATGATGATTCGATAATCCCTCCAATCTCCCTTTTTCGAAGTTCCGAGGGTTTTTCCGCACGGTAAACTTTAGCAGAATCCAGGTCGAAGACCACATATTCAGCAGGATTAGGCTCGTAAATAAAAAATTCGGCTTTGGAAGAATTGGGGGATGTTAGGACGGTAAATTTTTTATCAACTGCAATCCCACGCACGTCGAATACTTCTGCAGATTTTTTGGCAATCTCATCTATGAGTTGATAAGGTACATTGAAAGGGGAAAGTATGGTGGCCAGCGTTTGGTTTTTGGAAACAGTCCCTTCGATGATCTCCAGCCCGGTCACATTGATTCCAAATAAAAATTTTTCATTTGCCTTGGCCAAAGCCAAGCTATCTGCCTGAGGAGCTCCTGCCTGAGAAAACAAACTAGGTAGAATTCCTAATTTTTGCTGATAAACAGCAATTAAAACTAAAGAAACTACGAGGGCTATTATGCCTATCCATTTTGACTTCATGGGTAATTTCGTGGGTGACTGATCGATTTACTTTGGGGCCTGAAACAAGATAAAAACTGCCTTTTTTCCAAAATATTGTCAGGAATATGTCAAAAGAATTCTAATTTTTAACTTTTCTTGACGTTTTAAATCCCTAGGCTTTCAATAGAAATAAGGAAATTGCTTAGCAAGGATTTTTTAATGAGAGCCATAATGCTTGGGGTAGGAGAAAAATAGGTGTAAAAACAATGTTTAGGTCTTGCTTCAGTATTAAAATCAGCTCGTATTAGATCTTCTTGTCCTAATGCTATAGTTCAAAAGTGCAAATAGTTATCTTTGTCTTCCCAAAATAGGAACTTATCATGTTTAGAACGCATACCTGCGGCGAACTTCGCCTTCCAAACGCAAATCAGTACGTCACCTTGGCTGGCTGGGTACAGCGAGTCAGAAATAAAGGAGGATTGATCTGGGTGGATTTAAGAGACCGTTACGGGTTGACCCAATTGATTTTTGAAGAAGGATTTTCGGACAAGCATGTGTTGGAAACAGCTGCTGCACTGGGTAGGGAGTTTGTGGTGCAAGCCAAAGGAGTAGTTATTGAAAGGACATCCAAAAATGAAAAAATGCCTACGGGCGATATTGAAGTGAAAGTGGAGGAATTGACGGTACTTAATCCCTCAAAAGTTCCCCCATTTATCATTGAAGACGAGACGGACGGAGGAGATGAGTTGCGAATGAAATACAGGTACTTGGATTTGAGAAGAAATCTAGTGCGGGAGAAGCTTCAATTGAGGCATAGGATGATGCAAGAAACCCGAAAATACATGGACGCTCAACGTTTTATTGAGGTAGAGACCCCTGTATTGATCAAGTCTACTCCAGAAGGGGCAAGAGACTTTGTAGTTCCTAGCCGAGTAAATCCAGGGGAATTTTATGCCTTGCCTCAATCTCCACAAACCTTCAAGCAGTTGTTGATGGTCAGTGGATTTGATCGGTATTTTCAGATTGTGAAGTGTTTCCGAGACGAAGATTTGCGTGCCGACAGGCAGCCGGAGTTTACCCAAATAGACTGTGAAATGGCCTTTGTCTCACAAGAGGATATTTTGAACACCTTTGAAGGCCTGGTAAAACACTTATTTTCCTCTGTCAAAGGCATAGATTTGGGGGAAGTATCCCACATGACCTATGCCGATGCCATGCGCTTGTATGGAAATGACAAGCCAGACCTGAGGTTTGACATGAAGTTTGTAGAATTGACCTCTTTGGCTCAAGGATTTGGATTTCAGGTAGCCGATCAAGCCGAATTGGTCGTAGGAATTTGTGCAAAAGGAGCTTCCGAGTATACCAGAAAACAAATCGATGAACTAACTGAATGGATCAAGCGTCCTCAAATTGGGTCGAAAGGAATGATTTACCTCCGCTACAACCTGGATGGCTCCTTAAAATCCAGTGTAGATAAGTTTTATTCAGAAGATCAACTGAAGCGCTGGGCGGATGCTTTTGAAGCCACCCCAGGGGACCTCATGCTGATCTTGAGTGGAGAGGCAAAGACCACACGAAAGCAGCTTTCAGAACTTCGACTAAAAATGGGAGAAGATCTCGGGCTCCGAGACCGATCCATGTTTAAACCTTTGTGGGTGATAGATTTCCCATTGTTGGAATGGGACGAGGAAACGCAACGTTTTCATGCCATGCACCATCCTTTTACTTCTCCAAAAAGAGAAGATATCCCCTTGCTGGAAACGGACCCAGGGGCTGTCAGGGCCAATGCCTACGATTTGGTGATCAATGGAGTAGAAGTAGGAGGAGGCTCCATACGCATCCACGATAGGGCTACCCAGCAACTTATGTTTTCTCACTTAGGATTTACTGAGGAAGAAGCCCAGAAGCAATTTGGATTTTTGATGGAGGCTTTTGAATATGGAGCTCCTCCACATGGAGGTATCGCCTTTGGTTTTGATAGGCTATGCGCCATCTTTGGAGGATCTGATTCTATCCGTGATTACATCGCTTTCCCTAAAAACAATTCAGGCAGGGACGTGATGATTGATACCCCTAGTACCCTAGCGAATGCTCAACTCGAGGAGCTTTCTATACAAGTAGCTTTGAAAAAATAGGGCTAAAGAGATGCATGGTTATAGGAGGGGCTTACCGCAGGGGAGCCCCTTTTTGATGCTGGCTAATTACATGTGCACGTATCCCCATCACCAATAGCAGTTGCGCTGTGGCATAGGTGCCCATCACTAAAATATCTGCTTCGGGGAATTTTTGGTAGAAACGTGCTAAGGCTAAAATCCCATCCGAGATTAGAAAGAACAAAGCACCTGCAAAGACTTGCCAAAAGGAGGCGGGGTTCGTTTTTTGAAATCTATCTCTGGCGGTAGTCACCATGCCCACCAAGACAACCATGTAGGCGATTACGGGAATCTTAAGTCCTCCAAGATTAGGATAGATGAAAGAAAAAATAATTGCTGCGAGTAGGTAGATGGGAAGATTGTAAAAAAAGCCACGAATGAGGTGACTGGAATCGGGTTGCTCGCTTGGGATTTGAGCTACTTTAAATCCTAGAATATAGCATAGGTGAGCCATTAAAAAAGCACCCAAACCGTAGATAAATAGCTCATTCCAGAGAAGGAGAATATCTCCTAGGCATGAAAAAATCAAGGCTGCTAGGATGGTTTTCCTTAATAAGGTAAAAGAAATGGCTCGGGTAAGGAAATAGAAGTAGAGAACCAAGCTTCCAAGAATCAATGGTTTGGAATACATCCTGTACGTTAACTCTTGTTCTAGAATGAAGCCTAAGTCTGCAATGGTGGCAATCAAGAAGAGGTAAAGCCAGAAGATGTGTTTGTCTTTCAAAGGAATAGCTATGATTTTTTTAAAAGTATCAAAAAAAGTTTCAAGAGACCTTCTTTCTACTGAATTTAAATAGAAAACCTCCAATTTAAACAATAGAAGGTCCTTTGGATTTAAACAAGGTTTTAAAAGCTTGAAAGAAGGAATCCATCGAAAATATAGAAATTTCAAAAAAAACATAAAAAAAATTTGGCGCTTGCATTACGCTTTCGTTAAAAAATGTAAAATTTGGCAAGGGAAATTTAACCGAGAATTTTAGTTACCCATTTCTAGTAAGCTTACCTTTGCAAAAAGTCTTAAACACAAAACCAACTTTACCTAAAAACCTAATTTTATGAGGCAAAATTTACTGAAGAATTTGCTAGTCGTATTCCTTCTTGTATTGAGCACAGGATTAGCAATGTCACAGGGTGTTACCACTTCCGGTATTACGGGAACGGTCACCGAGGCCAACGGACAGCCGCTTCCAGGAGCGAATGTGGTTGCTACTCACCTTCCATCTGGAACGCGATACGGTGCAGTATCCAATGTAGAAGGAAAATATTCTATTCCTGGTATGCGTGTAGGAGGACCTTACCGAGTTTCCGTTTCTTTTATCGGATTCGCTACACAGGATATTGATGGATTGATTCTTTCCTTAGGTACGTTTTCTAATGTGAACGTTTCTTTGAAAGAAGACGGTCAAGAACTTTCTGAAGTGTTGGTAACTGCCACCAATAGTTTGTTTTCCAGCGAGCGAACTGGAGCCAATACTTCTATTGACAATAGGACATTGAACAAGCTTCCAACTATCTCTAGAAGCATCAATGATTTTACCCGATTGACCCCACAGTCTAATGGACAGTCTTTTGCAGGGCAAGATTCAAGATTGAACAACATCACTGTTGACGGTTCGTATTTCAATAACTCTTTCGGATTGGGATCTGGTTCCAACCCTGGAGGTAGAACAGGTGTTTCCCCCATTTCGTTGGATGCTATCGAGCAAATTTCAGTAAACGTAGCCCCTTATGACGTGAGACAAGGAAACTTTACTGGTGCTGGGGTCAACACAGTAACTCGTTCCGGTACCAACGAAATAACTGGATCTGCATATTATTTCTGGAGGAATAATAACAACGTAGGAAAAGAAGCAGGAGAAAATGCTTTCAATCCTGGGGATTTTACTTACAAACAAATGGGTTTCCGCGTAGGAGGTCCTATCATCAAAGACAAACTGTTCTTCTTTGCTTCTTATGAAGATGAGCAAGAAGCTAGACCTGGTACCACTTGGAGAGCTAATAGAGGCGGCGAGCCTATCACTGGTAATGTTACCCGTGTTTTGGCTTCTGATTTGGATGGTTTGAGCAGCTACCTGAAGCAAAAGTACAATTACGAGACAGGTCCCTACGAAGGATACGACAACGAGACTCTTGGAACGAAATTCTTAGTAAAATTTGACTACAACATCAACGACAAAAACAAGCTGAGCTTGAGATACAATCACTTGGATTCATCTACAGATGTGTTGATGTCTGGGTCTTCTTCTTTGGGATTTGGAAGCAGAAACTTTAGACCAGAAGCACTTAACTTCCAGAATTCGAACTACAGCATCATGGAAAATATCCGATCTGTTGTAGCAGAATTAAATACTAGGATAGGTTCTAATATGTCTAATAACTTAATTGTTGGATATACCTACCAGGACGAAAGCCGTGGGTACAAGGGAGAATTTTTTCCTATGGTAGATATATTGAACAATGGCGCAACCTATACTTCATTTGGATTTGAGCCATTCACTCCAAACAACGAATTGAGATACAAGACTTTTCAAGTGCAGGAAAACTTGCAAATCTTTGCTGGAAATCATACCATTACCACGGGATTCAGCTATGAAAACTACCAGTCTGAAAACGTATTCTTCCCAGGTTCTCAATCAATTTATGTTTACAATTCCTTAGCTGATTTTTACAAGGATTCAGACAATTTCTTAGCCAATGGCAATGCAGTTGCTTCTGGGGTAAACTTGAGAAGATTCCAAGTTAGATGGAATAACATCCCTGGATCAGAAAAACCCATTCAACCTTTGGAGGTAAATTATGTTGGGGCTTTCATTCAGGACGAATGGCAGGCTAGAACCAATTTGAAATTTACTGTAGGTTTAAGAGTGGATGTTCCTTATTTTGAGCAAACCGCGCTTAGAAATAAGGAAATGGAGTCATTCTATTTCAGAAATCCTGCTGGAGCGTTTGTAAACTTTAGAACAGATAAACTACCAGAGGCCAACTTACTTTGGTCACCTCGTGTAGGTTTCAACTGGGATGTGTTTAACAATCAGAAGACTCAAATTCGTGGTGGTTCTGGTATTTTCACAGGTCGTCCAGCTTACGTTTGGATCTCTAACCAGGTCGGTAATAATGGTATTTTGACTGGTTTTGCACAGTTTGATAATACGACCACCAGACCTTTCAATCCTGATCCCGATAAATACAAGCCCACTACGGTAACTGGTGCGCCAGCTTCTTCTTACGAACTAGCTCTTTCCGAGTCTAACTTTAAATTCCCACAAGTGTGGAGAACAAACATCGCGGTGGACCAAAAATTACCAGCTGGACTTATTGCAACTGGTGAATTTATCTACAACCAAGACGTGAATGGAATCGCTTATTACAATGCAAACTTGCCAGTGCCTTTCTCTCAGTTTAACGGCCCTGACAACCGTGCAAGATGGAATGCGCCTTCCAACCCCAACCGTATCAATGCTAAAATTCCGAATGCGGTTACCTTGTCAAATCAAGCAATCGGTTTCTCTTGGGTAGCTTCCTTCTCTTTGGAAAGACCATTTACCAATGGACTTTTCTTGAAAGCAGCTTACAGCTATGGAGAATCTAAGAATACGGTAGATCCTGGATCAATTGCTGCGGGTACTTGGTTTAATAACCCTATCAAATCGGATCCAAATAATCCTGCTCTTGGTTATTCTTCCAACTTCATGGGACATAGAGCTTTTGCAACTGCGAGCTATACCAAAGATTTCTTCAAATTTGGTAGTACATCCATCTCCATTTATTGGGAAGGTAGAACTATCGGTAACGCGAGCTATGTATTTGGTGGTGACTTAAACAACGACGGGGGTACATCCAACGACTTGATTTATATACCTAAGACTACCGCTGAAATGAATTTCCAAGCCTACACTGCTTCTGGAAAGACTTTCACTGCTGCTGAGCAGGCGGCTGCTTGGGAGGCTTATATTCAGCAGGATAAGTACTTGAGTGCTAACCGTGGCAAGTATGCAGAAAGAGGAGCGGTAATCATGCCTATGGTTTATCGTGCGGACCTTTCTTTTGCGCAGCAATTGTTCACCAATATCGGAGGAAAGAAAAATACTTTAGAATTCCGTGTGGATATCTTGAACGTAGGTAACCTACTTGATTCTGATTATGGTGTAGGAAAGACTTTCAACTCTACTCAGCCTTTGGTAGTGCCTTCTTCTACGCAAGGTGGACCTGCAAGTGCTGACGGTAGACCTCAGTACAGATTGAGAAACTTTGGCACAGATTTAATTACTTCAACCTACAGAGCTACCGCTGGTGTATCTGACGTATGGAGAATGCAGTTTGGTTTAAGATATATCTTCAACTAATCTAAATTTGAATAAGCTCAAAGCGCTCCGAACTTCGGAGCGCTTTTTTTTGTTTTATACTAGAGGGGTTTAAATCTTAAATTTTTTACTTTTTTCGGGGATATCCCGCATATTTTCCATTGATGGTAATCATTTACCTTCCCTATGTTTTTCTCCAAAAAATGATAAAACTGTGGTATATTTGTAGTCCAGCAAACTTAATGTCCCATAGGAAGGAGTTAGGCCATGTTATACTACAAGCAATTTTTGCATCCTCAAAGTACCGAGTGGATTGTTTTTATCCATGGCGCAGGGGGAAGTTCTGCAGTTTGGCACAAGCAACTTAGGGATTTTCAAAAAGAGTTTAATCTCCTGCTAATAGACCTTCGCGGACATGGGAAATCAGCAGATTTACCCAAGGCCATTTGGAACGAAGAGTATACCTTTGAGGCAGTGACTAAAGATATCATTGAGGTTTTAGAACACTTAGACCTACCTCCAGCTCATTTTATGGGGGTATCTTTGGGGACTATCTTAGCTAGGCAATTGGCAGAAATGCGTCCCGATCGGGTAAAATCCTTGGTCATGGCTGGAGCTATTTCAAGATTGACCATTCAGAGTAGAATGTTGGTGGTAGTTGGGAATTCATTGAAAAGAATCATTCCTTACATGTGGTTGTACAGGCTATTCGCCTATATTGTTTTGCCAAGAAGGCAACATGCAGAATCCCGCAGTTTATTTATCAACGAGGCACAGAAGTTATGTCAAAAGGAATTTATCCGTTGGTTTAAATTGACCAAAGACATCAATCCATTGCTCAATTATTTTAAAGAAAGAGATTTAGGGATTCCTACCTTGTACATCATGGGAGATCAAGATGTGATGTTTTTGGAACCCGTAAGGAAGTTGGTACGAGTGCATAAAAGTTCGCTTCTTGAAGTTTTGGACAACTGTGGTCATGTGGTCAACGTAGAAAAACCAGATCAGTTTAATCAGCTCTCATTAGCCTTCCTAAAAAACCAGGTGTAAAACCTTTTTCATGAAAAAACAAACTAAACTGCTACTGCTGCTAGGAATTCTGGTGTTGGTAGCAATAGCCTATTTTTATCCCAGATGGAGCGGTCAGCAGGAGACAGCTCCTAGCGGTGCTGGTGCAGGCGCTGGAGGCCCTATGGATCCTTTGCCTGTTACTGTAATTAAGTTGAAAAAAGAGCCTTTGAGTAACCAGCTTCAAGTATCGGGAACTGTTTTACCGAATGAATCGGTAGAAATCAAACCTGAAATTAGTGGATTGGTCACCAAAATTAATTTTAAAGAAGGACAGGTCGTAAGCAAGGGTACTCCTTTGGTGTATCTCAATGACAACGAACTTCAGGCGCAATTTCAGCGCCTTCAATACACTCAAAAGTTATTTCAAACCCAAGAGTCAAGGCAGAAACAATTGTTGGCCCGTGAGGCAATCAGCCAGGAAGAATACGATATCGTCCTCAATCAATACAACACAGCGATTTCGGATATCAATTTGGTAGAAGCACAATTGGAAAAAACAGTGATTAGGGCGCCTTTTACAGGAAGGTTGGGATTGAGGCAGATTTCTGAAGGTTCGGTAATCAATCCTTCCAATGTGATTGTGAGCATTGTCAATAGTGATCCTATAAAATTAGAATTTTCAATTCCGGAGCGCTATGCGTCCTTAGTCAGTATAGGTTCCTCTATTTTTTTTAGTAGTGAGTCTTCCAAGGAAGAGGTAGAAGGAAAGGTTTATGCTTTTGAGCCCCAAATTGATGCCGCTACACGTACCCTCAAATTAAGAGCACAAAGTCCAAACAAGAGCGGAAAGTACTTGCCTGGAATGTTTGTGAAGATCAGATTTGTCTTGGATATTGAGGAGGAGGCGCTGTTGGTGCCGGCAGAAGCAGTAATTCCAGAATTGTCTGGCTATAAGGTATTTGTGGTGGGTGCTGATGGTACGGCCGAACAAAGAATTATTGAAATAGGTACCCGAACAGATACGCAAGTTCAGGTAATCTCTGGATTAAATGAAGGAGATTTGGTATTAACCTCAGGGGTGATGCAAGTACGTCAAGGAATGCCGATCAAAGCCACACCAATTAATTAAGCGATCTCATGGCTAGTCTTTCAAGCATAAGTATAAAAAGGCCAGTTTTGGCTATCGTAATGTCTTTGGTGATTCTGCTTTTTGGTGGAATAGGCATCTCTTTGTTGGGTGTCCGGGAATACCCTTCCGTAGATCCTCCAGTCATCAATGTCAGTACCTCTTATGTAGGGGCCAATGCGGACGTTATTTTAGCTCAGATTACCGAACCTTTGGAGGAGCAAATTAATGGTATCCAAGGAATTAAATCCCTTACCTCCACCAGTGCGGACGGAAGAAGTAATATCACGGTAGAATTTGAAGTTGGGGCAGATTTAGAAGCAGCTGCCAACGATGTGCGGGATAAGGTATCTGGGGCTCAAAGAAATTTACCTCCAGATGCTGATCCTCCTGTGGTATCCAAAGCTGATGCGGATTCCCAACCTATAGTTGGGGTCAATGTCAAAAGTGATAAGCGCAACTTGCTCGAGCTTACTGAAATTGCAGATAATATTTTCAAGGAAAGACTGCAGACCATTCCAGGCGTGAGTAGGGTGCAAATCTGGGGAGAAAAAGAATATGCTATTCGTCTACGTATGGATCCCCTTAAAATGGCATCCTATGGAATTACTCCTATGGATGTGCTTAACAAAATCCAAAGCGAAAATGTGGAGCTTCCTTCTGGAAGAATTGAGGGACAAAATATAGAGTTGTCAGTACGAACCAAAAGCCGACTCAGTTCACCGCAGGAATTTGATGATTTGATCATCAAAGAGGATGAATCTAACCTGGTTCGATTTCAAGACATCGGAAGGGCTGAGCTCTCTGCCTTGAACGAAAAAACTTTGCTCAGAAGAAATGGGGTGCCCATGGTCGCCGTCATATTGGTGCCCTTACCCGGTTCTAATAATATTGATATTGCTGATGAATTTTATAAAAGACTGGAATTTATCAAAAAAGATTTACCCGAAGATGTGGGGGTAGAAGTTGGATTTGACGGGACAACCTATATTCGTCAATCCATTGCTGAAGTGGAGGAAACGATCATTACTGCTTTTATTCTGGTAGTAGCGATCATCTTTCTTTTCCTCCGAGATTGGAGGACTACCTTCATTCCCGTAGTAACCATCCCAATTTCTCTAATAGGGGTATTTTTCATTATGTATTTGATGGATTTTTCCATCAATGTACTAACCCTTTTGGGTATCGTGCTGTCCATTGGACTGGTGGTGGATGATGCGATTGTTGTGTTAGAAAATATTTATACCCGAATTGAAAAGGGAGAAAAGCCCATGAAGGCAGCAGAAAAAGGTTCGGAGGAAATCTTTTTTGCAGTCATTGCCACCACCATCACGCTGTCGGCAGTTTTTCTTCCCGTGATTTTTCTTACGGGTACCACGGGAAGGTTATTTAGAGAGTTTGGTATCGTAGTGGCAGGTTCAGTACTTATATCAGCTTTTGTAGCCTTGACCATGACACCTATGTTGAGCGCTAAAATGCTTAAGAATAGAGAAAAGCAGAATGCCATTTACAGATTTACGGAGCCATTTTTTATTTGGATGAATACCCTTTATGACCGGACCTTGACTCAATTTATGAAGGTGAGATGGATTTCTTTCCCCAGCATCGCAGCCATGGGAATAGGGATTTATTGGTTTTTTACCCATTTGCAAACCGAACTTGTGCCTATAGAGGATAGGTCTGAACTTCGGATCAACATGACTGGTCCTGAAGGGGCAACTTTTGCCTACATGGACAAGGTGGTGAATGATCTTTCAAACCAAATCATGAAAGACCTCCCCGCTTCAGAGCAAGACGGGGTTACCAGCATGACTTCGCCAGGCTGGGGCACAGCTAATACCAACTCTGGTTTTGTCAGGGTGTTCTTGACTGATGCTTCCAAGAGAACACGCAGCCAGCAGGAGATTTTCACCCAGGTCAATTCTTATTTAAAAGGAGTTACCGAGGTTCGCGCATTTGCTCAGCAGCCTGTTTCGATTGGAGATAGACGTGGAGGGCTTCCCGTACAATACGTGATTCAAGCTCCTACCTTGGAAAAACTAAAGGAGGTTATTCCTCCATTTATGGAAAAGGCTTCCCAAAGTCCAGCCTTCATTTTTACAGACATCAATTTGAAATTCACCAAACCCGAGCTTGAAATTGAAATTGATCGAGGGAGGGCAAGAAATATGGGGGTATCCGTGCAGGAAATAGCCCGTACCTTACAACTTTCCTATTCTGGTCAACGATTTGCTTATTTTATTCGAGGCGGGAAGCAATACCAAGTGATTGGAGAAATGAGACTCCAGGATAGAGACGAGCCTGTGAACCTTAGGATGCTTTATGTCCGAGGTGACAATGGTCAATTGGTACAGTTGGACAATTTGGTTAGAGTAAAAGAACAAAGTACTCCTCCCCAACTCTATCGTTACAATCGATTCGTTAGTGCTACGGTCTCAGCAAACTTAGCAGACGGGTATACCATTGGAGCAGGATTGGATGAGATGGATAAAATAGCTGCGGAGGTATTGGATGACTCCTACACCACAGATGTGGCTGGCCCATCCAAGGAATTTAGAGAAAGTTCAAATAGTCTATTATTTGCCTTCATCTTCGCCTTGGTATTGATTTATTTGGTGCTTTCGGCACAATTTGAAAGCTTTGCTGACCCACTTACCATCATGTTCACAGTGCCTTTGGCCATATTTGGGGCCCTGGCTACCCTTTGGATGTTTGGGTTTACTCTAAATATTTTCAGCCAAATTGGGATCATCATGCTTATAGGCTTGGTGACCAAAAACGGTATTTTGATAGTGGAGTTTGCTAACCAACGTAAAGAGCAAGGAATAGATGTAGATCAGGCCATCTTTGGGGCAGCTATTTCCCGACTTCGTCCTATCCTAATGACCAGTTTGTCTACCATTTTGGGAATATTACCCATTGCTTTGGCCTTGGGAGCAGGAGCAGAGAGTAGGGTCCCTATGGGCGCAGCAGTGATTGGGGGTCTCGCATTTTCTACCATCTTGACCCTCTTTATCATTCCTGCTGTATATACTTACCTCACTTCCAAAAAAGGTGTTTTAGCGAAAAGTGCATGAAAAAAGTAAGCATTTTTATTTTACTTGGCCTCTATTTTCTGTCACAACCGCTACAGGCTCAAGACCCCCTAGACCTTGAAAAAGCCATACAGTTGGGCTTAGAAAATAACCTCCAAGTCAAAATTGGAATTGAAACCATTGCCCTTAGGGAGTTGGATAGAAAAGTGGCTGCAGGCACCCTGTTCATGCCAAGTTTGAATGCCAACTACCTTCGTTCGTTTGCAACGGAAGACGTTACACAAACCTTTGTCAGCGATCCAAAAAATCCCCGAGAAATAGATGCAGCCAAGTCCAGAAATAAATCCTACAGTATAGTTGGTATTTATGGATTTAGGCCTGAATCCTTCGTGACCATGCAAAGGCTTGGAGTGCTGACAGAAATCAGTGAATTGGACTCGAAGGTTATTGTAGAAAATACCGTTGCAGGAATTTCTACTGCTTACTATCGTTTGATTCTTGAATTGCAACGCTATAAGGTTTTGCAACAAACGCTTCAATTAAGTAAGGCGAGGCTTGAAATCGCCCGAGCCCAATACGACTTGGGGGGAGCTGGGAAAAGAGATTTTTTGGCTGCGCAAGTAGATTACAATGGTGATTCAAGTCTTTTGATGACCCAACAGCAAATCATTCAAAATGCTAGGGTCAATTTGAATGAATTGCTTGCCATAGATCCACAAACTACTTTCTTAGTACAAGATTCCACCATCAGCATAGGGGATCGCCTTTCTATGGAGGTCCTGGAAGAAAATGCCTTTTTAGAAAATAAGCTTTTACTAGTCAATCAAAGACGAAACAATGAGGCTTTTCTTCAACTCCGGCAATTGCAGGCGCAACGTTTGCCTGTGCTTAATTTGAATTCTAATTTTACCAATTCGGTGTTTAATTCAGATGCAGGATTCCTGATTCAAAATGAAAGACAGGGGATCAACGTTGGAGGTACTGTCTCCTTCAATTTGTTTGGTGGACTTACTCTTAATCGCAGAATACAAAGTGCCAAAGTAAATCAAAGAATTCAAGATTTTAATCTGGAGCACTACGAAGTGCAGCTGAGATCCGATCTGCAAAGGGCATACAATACCTATGAAAATAATTTAGGGCTGCTATCTATTGAACAAACCAATTACCAAGTGGCGAAGGAAAATTCAGAAATTGCTTTAGAGCGCTTTCGATTGGGTATAGCGTCTTACCTGGAATTTAGGGATGCCCAAGTCAATTTACTTTCTGCTGAGAATAGGTTGATAACTTCCATATTTCAAATCAAAGAACAAGAAATAGAACTTTTACGCCTGTCTGGCAAAATTTTTTATATAGACACCAATAATTCAGTAGAAAGTGATTGATTCAAAAAGGAGGATGACATCCTCCTTTTTTATTTTCTTGAATTCCCGTCATCCGAACTGTTAGTTTGGCATAGGCTTTGCCAAGGTACCCCAAACACTTAGGCTAACTGCCTGATACTATGGATAAAAAGAAACTTATTCCCGTTGTGTTGATCTCCTCCGTAGTCCTATTTCTTGGGATTGGATATTTCAACGATTGGTTTCTTAGTAGTTCTAAAGACTTGGTTTCTTTGGATATAGAGGGAATTCGAGCCAGGGGGAATCTTCGGGTGGCTGTTGATAATAGTTCAAGTAGCTATTATATCTACAGGGGCCGTAGGATGGGGTACGAATACGAGCTCATTTTGGATTTGGGAGAAAGGTTAGGAGTACATGTTGAGTTTGTGGTGGCTAATGATATCGAAGAGGCCTTTCGATTCCTAGAGGAAGGCAAAGTGGATATTATTGCAATGAATCTTGAAGAGAATTCAGAGCATGGAGATTGGATTTCTTTTACAGAGACAGTAGGATCTGTAAATACGGTGTTGATAGGTCGAAAAAAGGAAGCTGCACAGTTATCCTGGGACTCTTTGGGTAGGGATAGCATTACCGTCCGAAAAGGAGCGGTCTACACTTCTTATTTGGAAGAGATCAGAGACTCCTTGGATTTGGGATTTACTATCGTTGAAGTGCCGGATCACGAAGAAACATTGATTGATCAGGTGGCAGATGGAGTAATACCCTGGACCGTAGCCGAAAATAGTGTGGCTCAAACCAATGCTACTTATTACGAGGAATTAAATATCTCCCTAGCAGTATCCTCAGAAAGTCCTGTGACTTGGGCCTTGCGTAATACTTCTCCACAATTGCTTAATGAAGTTAATGGATGGTTAGATGATAAAAAGGCGAGGTTTATTCCTGATTTGTACAAAAAATATTTTCAAAGTTCTAAAAATCGGTATTATCGAACCAATAGCCCATATTCTTCTTTAGGAGGAAATAGAATTTCTGAGTACGATGAAATGATTCAAAATGGAGCCAAGGAATTGGGATGGGACTGGCGCTTATTGGCGGCCTTGGTCTATAAAGAGTCTGGATTTGATACTACAGCCGTGTCCTATGCGGGAGCACAAGGCCTGCTCCAACTCATGCCAGTGACTTTAGAGCGTTTTGGGGTATCCAATGCCAACGATCCTGGGGAGTCTTTAAGAGGGGGAGTCAAATACCTCATGTACCTGGACAAATTTTGGCTCGAAAGGGTTCCTGATACCAATGAAAGAATTCAGTTCATTTTAGCTTCTTACAATATTGGCCAAGGACATGTAGAGGATGCTTGGCGCCTAGCCCTGAAGTATGGGAAAAACACCCAGAGCTGGAAGGATGTGTCCTATTTCTTGAATCTAAAAAGTGATCCAAAATACTACCGAGACCCTGTGGTTAAAAGTGGCTATGCCAAAGGGCATATTGCCGTAAATTATACCCGGGAGGTTTTAGGACTTTTCCATTCCTATAAGGCGCTGGTGGCACCCTAACTCAATGCAACTCAAAGAGCGCCTCTATTTCCACAGGAATATTGTCGGGAAGAGAACCCATCCCCACCGCAGATCGGACGCCGATTCCCATTTCATTTCCCCAAACAGAAGCAAAGAGCTCACTGCACCCGTTGATTACATAGGGGTGTCTTTCGAAAGTAGGTAAGCAATTCACCATACCGAGTACTTTTATTACTCTTTTTACTTTATCCAGAGATCCCACAGCTTGTTTGATGGTGGAAAGCATGGCTAGTCCTACCTGTCTAGCGGCTAATTTGCCTTGCTCTATGTCCAAATCCTCACCCACCTTGCCAATAATCAAGCTGCCATCTTCCTTTACCGTGCCATGACCTGATAGATAAAGGAGCTTCCCCACTTGTAAGCTGGGAGTGTAGACTCCTAAGGGTTTTGGGGCAGGAGGAAGGGCCAAGCCAAGTTCTTTGAAGCGAGATTCTGGAGATTGCATGCTAGGATGAGGGTTTTATGTGGGGGAAAAAGGTTTATAAATGGATTTTCTATGCTTTAAAAATACGTTTTGTTTGTTTATTGAAGAATGATTTTAGACAATTAAGTCAAGTGCCAATACTCCAAGCAGGCCTACTACAGCTACGATGGTCTCCATGAGCGACCAAGAGCGGAGTGTATCTTTGATGCTTACATTAAAATACTCTTTAAACATCCAGAATCCTCCGTCATTGAAGTGAGAAAACATCAAGCTTCCTGCCCCTATGGAAAGTACCAGCAGGTTGGGGTTTACGTCCAAAGTGCTAACCAAAGGAGCAATAATTCCCGCAGTAGTAAGTCCAGCGACAGTTGCAGAACCCACACATACACGAATAACGGAAGTGATCAGCCAAGCCAGGAGTAAGGGATGCATATCCCAAGTCTTTAGCCCTTCACCTATGATCTGACTTACTCCTGTATCCGTAAAAATCTGTTTGAGTGCGCCAGCCCCAGCCACGATCAAAATAATCATGGAAATGTCCTTGGTAGCTGTGGTAAAAATATCCATAAGCTGAGTCATGGCTTGCTTTCGGTGAAGACCAAGAGAGTAGGTAGCATAGCCTAAAGAGGCTAGCATGACCACACTTGGATCAGCGAGAAAGGTGATCACAGGTCGGGAAGATGCTTCCTCAGGGACAAGTAAAGAAAGGGGGGTGGTGCCCATTAAAAGTAAGACGGGAAGCAAGGCAGTAAACAAACTGTTTCCAATACTAGGAAGATCTTCTGCTGCCTTGGGTGAGGCTTGAAAGGTTTGTAAGGGTTGCGAAGGGATTTTTTTCAACAAGGGAGCAAAAAGAGGTCCTGCAATGGCAATGGTAGGAATAGCAATAATTCCTCCATAGAGAAGGGTCAATCCCATATTGGCGCCAAATTGTGCTACCAATGCAGCTGGCGAGGGATGGGGGGGCAAAAAGCCGTGTGTAACCGAAAGTGCTGCAAGCAGAGGCATACCTACATATACAGCAGGCAAGCGATATTGGTATGTAAGGGTGAAAGCTAGGGGGACGAGTAACACAAAACCTACATTGTAAAACAAAGGAATCCCAACTATCAAACCGGTGAGAGCCATGGCCCAGGTAATGTATTTTTCTCCAAACATTCCCATAAGAAAGCCTGCGATTCGCTGTGCTGCCCCACTTTCAGCTACCAACTTCCCCAGCATGGCTCCAGTGACAATGACGATCACCAGATCTCCCAGCAGGGTACCCATTCCCTTTTGTATAGATTTAGCCAATTGATCTGCAGGTAGGCCTAATAGTAGCCCCGCTACGATGGCTGTGGCCATGAATGATAAGAAGGGATTGAGTTTCGCCCAGACAATCAAGACAACTAATAGCGCGATACTGAATAAAACCAGAAGTATAGTCATGGCAAAAGGGCTGATTGACAAAAAGTAAGTTAGGAAAAACTAAGACATTCTAAGAAAGAAGGAGACATTTTGTCTTTTTTGAATGGAGAAATAGTCAAAAAATTATTCTATTTAAAAATTGACCCTTAGGATCGCATTTTTCCAATTGAGATTAAGAAAATCAATATTCCGTTTTAGGAGTTAAGGAGAGCACATTCATTTTCATGAAGCTTCCTACCGTCAGGGGGGCTTGTACTAGGGCTTGCCAAGACAATCTTCTCCTAGCCCAAAGTATATTTTTATCCATCCCTGTCAGGTGTGTGCCTTCCACTGCTTTTCCCACACTTACAATGCGAAGGTCTTTTTCTTCTGTTACTACCAGGCCTGACGCAGATATGCGCACTTCTACCTCTTCACTTTCTGGGGTAGGTCTGGAAGAAAGGATAAAATGACTATGCAGTTGATACAATATGGGTGTGCCATCTAAATCATTAAAATTGGGATCGTGATTCGCTCCATTTTTTTCAATAAACTGTATGGCTACCGAATTTTTATTGCTAGGCCCTAAAAGTTGAAGTTTTCGAAGACCTCCATTCTCACGGTCTGCGAAAGGGAAGGTGGCATTTAATGAATCAAGGATAGCAGGTATTGCCGCATAGGTAAGTAAACTTACATTTTTCCAAGCTCCTTGATGGTAGCTGTATTTTCCCAACCCGGATGCATTTAATTCTAATTCATGCCCTTCAAAGTCTATGTTTCCTTGCTTCATCTCAAAATCCCGCTCGATGCGTACATGACCTCTAGGATAAAAAATCCCCGAGGGCTTATCTAGGATTAGGGAAGCAGTGTTCAATTCAAACCCAAGGATTTCTTGATCCGATTCACCTGAAAGTTTAAGTCGGGTGTCAGAAAAATCAAAATCCCCGGTGCCTGATTTCTGCAAATTTCCAAGTAGGATTAATTCTCTAGGGACATCCAAAGGGTACTCGCTTTGAAGTTCTAGGTGACGGATTTGCTTGGGCTTGGCAGAATTCGGAAATGTGCTGGATAAAAAGGTACTAGGACCTTGAGTTTTTTGGACCAATACCTTGCCTTCTAGCACCACGGTACTCGCTTCTATCTTTGGAGTCTCTCCTTGAAGAACGAGTAGGCCTTCCTTCTGAAGCTCAAATAGCTCTGCACTGTCGGATCCACTGGAAGAACGATGGAGAATATTGGCATCACATTCCGAAATAAAGGTGGCTCCTGGACCTATTCGAAAAGTACCAAAGGACCCGGTTCCGCCTAGGTTAGCTTCCGTATTGAAGGAAAGAGTAAAGCAAGATGTAGGCTGTATTGTTGTATCTTTTTTTTGAATCAGTGTTCCTGATTTGAGTTGAAAAGATAGGGCCTTTAGGGGGGCCATTAGGACCAATACTGAGCCAGGAAAGGGATCAAAAACTACAGAGAATCTACTTTGTGTAGTCTGTGCACTCCAACTTTCTTTGGAAACTATATTCCTACTTATTCCTCTGAAAGTAATCGAGCTGGTCTCTGAATTTCCAATCCAATTTTTACTGTTCCAGGCACCTCTAGGGCTCCCTGGGGCGTTCCCAGAGAAGGCAGCAAGGCTTCCGTATACGTCTAAATTATTTCCATTCAGATTTAATTTT